>Ga0071330_1057576_pt1 | contig 49936 bp, 58 predicted proteins | sample GBScel77sediment_FD_63802 | JGI IMG/M metagenome (GOLD analysis project Ga0071330, IMG submission 63802) | Hot spring sediment microbial communities from Great Boiling Spring, Nevada - Cellulolytic enrichment Sediment 77C v2 (version 2) | ecosystem: Environmental > Aquatic > Thermal springs >...
AAATCAGACCAAGATGGGATTGAAAGCTGTTCAGGAACCTCGTAGGGGGCAATGATGTAACAGTTGAAATCAGACCAAGATGGGATTGAAAGTTTTAGCGTACAAAATGGGCCATCCGATGCTTCACGCGTTGAAATCAGACCAAGATGGGATTGAAAGACCTTGTTATTTTCAGTCTTAAATCCGATTGCAAAAGTTGAAATCAGACCAAGATGGGATTGAAAGTGACTTTTTCGGTGCTTTCGGCGAAAAGTTTGTAGGCTGTTGAAATCAGACCAAGATGGGATTGAAAGTATTCTGCTCACTGTTTATTATAGTAACGTAAGCTTGTGTTGAAATCAGACCAAGATGGGATTGAAAGTAATCAACTATCCACGGGCACCCTTAAATAACTAACTGTTGAAATCAGACCAAGATGGGATTGAAAGTCTTCTGTGACTTTACCGTTATACAGTTCAGCAATTTGTTGAAATCAGACCAAGATGGGATTGAAAGTTGTTGTCTTTTGCCTTTACATCTATCCACCTTTCCGTTGAAATCAGACCAAGATGGGATTGAAAGGTATCCCCCAGGACAATCCTGCAGGCCTCAAGAACAACGTTGAAATCAGACCAAGATGGGATTGAAAGCAACAACCGCCAAAAGCGGCAGCAGTCCCCAAAGAGGTTGAAATCAGACCAAGATGGGATTGAAAGGCAGGCAGTTGATTAAGGGGTTGCTCAATGAGCTAAAAGTTGAAATCAGACCAAGATGGGATTTAAATAAATCTGAACATCCCTGCTCGAAATTGCCTTGAGGTAATACGAGGCTATCCGATTCAGTTTTTCATCATCGGTAACAAATGTTGCCCCCTTCTTTATCGCCATCACAACATAGGATGCATCGTATGCCATTATTCCGTTCTCTGCCGCGAAGTCAGGGATCTCATTCTAGGCTCGCAGAAACAACCTGCATCGCAGCAATTACTTCGCCTGCAATTCTGGCAAACTAGAAGGCAGTTTCTTTGTCTATTCTTCAGCAGGAAGAACTCCTTCAATATCGCGTTCAGGCACTCGTAAAGGGCACTTCGAGCGTTATTCTGTCAAGAAAAACCTCTTGTTTTCCCTTTTAATCAAATTCAGAATGGCAATTGCAAAGAAAAACTTCATCTTTCTCTGTCCTACTTTATCAGCCTTAAGATCTCCTCTCCAATTTTTTCCAGCTTTTCTGATAGCTTTTTAGCCTGGCTTCAAGCTCTTAAAGGGCTTTCTTTCTAACTTCTTCCTATAGCGCCCTTCTGATAACCTTCAGATTTTGGAAAAGCGCCCTAAATTCTTTATTCATCCGTTGCAACTTACTCTGACTTCTCTCAATTCCTCGAAAGTAGATCCATCGGGATTTCACCATACCCTGCATTTTGAAAAATCTTAGATAGGGTTGGCTTTGATGTCTGCTGTGAGCGCTGGAGATGTCTCGTATGTGTTTTATAAAACAGGACATGCAAATTCAGCGGAAATGAAGCTGCAAGGATAATCGCTTTGCGGGGACCAATAGGTTCAGTAAAATATCGAATTCGGGGGGAGGGTTCTAAAGAGGGTTCCAGATCTTAATAAAAACGCTAAAAGAACTTGAAAAGTGAGCCTTGCAGAAAAGTGATGAGAAAGTTATGTCAGATACCGTTCCAAGGCTTTCGAGCATCTTTTAAATCCTGATCGCAGCGAGGTTTCATGGAACTCAACATTCTCGTTGTGGGTGTCGGAGGCCAAGGTGCGCTTACGACTGCACATCTAATAGCGAGAGCAGCAATGAAAGCCGGGATGAAAGTCCTCGTCGCTGAAACGCACGGAATGGCCCAAAGAGGGGGCAGCGTTGAAGTTCACGTCCGCATCGGTGACATTATGTCCCCCCTAATTCCCGACTGCGGTGCAGACATAGTGCTAGCTCTTGAGCCATCGGAAGCTCTAAGATACTCGAAGTATTTGAATAAGAACTCGACAATCATTCTGAACTCAAGGAAAATAGTTCCACCTTCCGTGACAGTTGGAATTGCAAGGTATCCATCTATTGAGGAGATAATCGAAAGCCTTAGGAAGATCACGAATAGAATTCACGTCGTGAATGCCTCTGAAATAGCGGAGAAAGCAGGAGACATTGTTGCGGCGAATGTTGTAATCGTTGGAATGATGTTGTCCATTCTCGATCTCCCCTTCAGCCTTGAGCATGTCGAGGAAGTGATAAAGGAAACAATTGTAAATCCAGAACTAAACCTCAGGGCTTTAAAAATTGGATACAACTTCAGATCAGCCCAGCCCTTTGGAGAATGAGCAAATCCTCTGTATCTATCTTTTCTCCCCTCTTAAACATCTCGTAGATCTCCTTTGCCCTCTTCAATAGCTCTTCCCTTTCGATCTGCTCCTTGCTCTTGTATTGCTTCGACTTGAGCGCCTTTATTACCTTCTCGAGATCCTTTATATCCTTTCTCCTTCTGAGAGCCTCCGCGTGACATTTGTCGGCTTCCTTCTTGCTTTCAGAAAACCTTGCATGCATCTCATCGGCGAGCTTTCTCTTTTCATCCAGTTCTTTCACGGTTTTCATCAGCTCTTCGTGATACTTGTCGGCCTCATCACTTACAGCCTTCATCTCGTTCGTTATCTCTCTGACTTTATCTTTTAGTTCCCTGATCCGGGCTATTAACCTCCTGAACTCCTCATGCTGCTCGAGCTGCGCCTTTCTTTCTTCAAGCTCCTTCTTAAGCTTCGATATTCTTTCTACTATCGCCCTCTCCTTTTCTATGCTCATCACGGTTGTCTGCTGCTTGAATTCCAGCCTTCTGATCTCCATCTCGATCTCTCCGAGAGGTCTCCCGCCCTGATCGATCTTCTTTCTAAGCCTGTCAACTTCCTTGTATAGCCTGTCTATCTCCTCGTAGAGCTCGGTCTTTTTGGCCTTTAGCTCCTTCGTCTTGTTGTTCAGCTCATCTCTCCTCGCTCTGAGCTCCTTGACCTTTTCAACCAGCTCCTTCACCTCTTTGTTCAGCTCATCTCTCTTCTTCGCTGAATCCTTTGCAAGCTGGTTCAGTTCGTCCCTCCTCTTTGTGAGCTCCTTCAATTCCTTTTCGAGCTCTGCCATTCTCTCTTCGAGTTTCTCCAGCATCATGCTCTCACAACAGCCTTCGCTTTTGGCGTTGTGCAGAGATGTCTTCATCTGGATTTAAATTTTTCTCTATGGGGCTCGTTGTGTGCTGATTATTAAAATCTATTAAAAATTCCTCCAGCCTGCAGTCTTCTGGTGATTTGTCGTCTCTCAGCCTTAGAAAAACTGGGGCTCTGAGTTTTAGATCTGCAGTGAGCTCAAGGAATTCAACCTCGCAGACGTAAATCGCCCTGCACCAGTGCACGGCTCTACGAGCTTCTATCTGGAAATAGGGCACCTTTATCTCGATCTCTTTCAGCTTCCTTGAGAACCATTGCAAAAATTCACGATCGAAGCCTGTGCCAACCTGCCCGACGTGCACATAACCGTCCTTAGATTTCAATGCCAAGATTAGGGAGCCAAAGGTCTCAGCTCTTTCCCCCTCTCCCTCAAGCCAGCCAACTATTATGAAGTCGCCTGAGTTCCTCTTCTTGATCTTAACCCAGAAATCCGTTCTTCTTCCCTGGACATAGGGGCTGAATCTTTTCTTCGCCATTATACCCTCTATTCCAGCCTTGGTAACCTTCTCGTAAAGTTCCTCCCCTCTTCCTTCCAGGTAATCTACAAGGGCTATTCTCTTCGTTTCCGAACATATTTGCGCAAGTATCTCCTTTCTCTTCTCCAGTGGAGTTTCGAAAAGCCAGCCTTTCTTCTCAGTGTAGAGAACGTCGAAAACGAAGTAGTTGGCTGGAATTCTCTTTGCCAAAATGGATGCTTTGAACTTGCTCTCGACGTGTTCTCTCTGCTGAAGCAAGTAGAAAGAGGGTCTGCTGCCCTCAAAGACTACGATCTCTCCATCGAGCACGGCATTTTCTGACACGAAGTCCAAGAGCTCGAGCTCCGGATACCTGTAGGCTATCTCCACTAATCTCCTGTTCTGAATCCTGAACCTTTCGTTTTCAAGATCCACGAAGGATATCGCCCTCGTTCCATCCCACTTTATCTCGAAAAAATAATCTTGACTGCTGAAGGGTTTTCCCCTGACTCCAAGCATTGGCTTTATCCTCTCCTCAAACCAGTTCATTTCACAGCCTCAAGGCTCGCTTTGAGGGCTTCCATCAGCGATCTAGCAGTAGGAATTTCCTCAGTTACGAGAACTTCTCTGCCGGCGAGCTTAGCTTCTATCAGCTTCATGAGCGCCTCTTTATATTCATTTCTGAACTCTTCAAGCTTTAACGGCTTTTTCATTGCAAGAATGAGCTTTACAGCAAGTTCGAGTTCCTCTTTGCTTATCTCCGCCTCTACGCCCCACCCTGCTATTTCCTTCGGGCTTCTGATTTCATCGATGTAGTGAAGATTTCCGAGCAGAATTCCTCCGTCGAATTCCCTTAAGGCCACAAGCCCCTCCCTACCTCTTGTCGCGATCTTGCCTATTCCCATCAGCTTCGTCTCTCTCATTGCCTCTTTGAGCAAATAGTATGCCTTCTCCGCCCCTTTGTCGGGGACCAGGTAGTAGAACTGGCTGTAATAGATGATCCCAAGCTCGGATGGTTCAAAAAACTGCCTTATATCAATGCTCTTGGTGCTCCTGAGGGGTATTTTTTCCAGATCCTCGTCCGTAAGGATGACGTATTCGTTCTTAGAGATTTCGTAACCTCTCGTTATTTCCTCGTCCTCGACTTCTTTTCCGCACTTCTCGCAGTACTTCTTATACCTGATCCTTCCGCCATCCTTCGAGTGGAGAAGGGTGAACTTTATCTCCTTCGGCACCGCGGTGTTGTAGGCCTTAACAGGAATCGAGACCAAGCCGAAGCTTATCGAACCTTTCCAGCTAGCTCTCATAAAATCAATTCGCTGAAGATAAATATATCTCCCTCGGCTTTTTATTAAAAAGAGGTCAAAAGGATTAAATCTTCGAACCATCACACGATTCGTGGAGAAGTTAACGACCCTCGTGGAGAAGGGCGAAGGAGAGAATGTTGAGTTTAAGGAGTATCTGAGCTCGATCCATTTAAGAGAGAGTCGCTTCAGGCAACTCGCATGCCAGATGAACCACAGAGTTATAATGGGCAGGGGAAAGGCTTACTACGTCATCGGGGTCTCCGATTCGGGTGTTGTTAAGGGCTTAGACGAGCAGAGGTTTAACGAGACCGTTGAGGTTCTGAAAAAGATTGCGAAGGAAATCGAGGCAGAAATCGGAAGCATAGAAAAATATAGCATCGAAGGCAGGTATGTTGGCGTCGCTGAGATAATAAAATCGAACCCCAAGGAGCACATCCTCGTAGGCACAGCTGGACACGTGGATCACGGAAAATCGACGCTCGTTGGTTCTCTTATTACAGGGATTCCCGACGACGGTGATGGAGCAACGAGGATATTTCTCGATGTTCTGAAGCATGAGATAGAGCGCGGGCTTAGTGCGGAGCTGAGTTTCGCCGTTCTGGGGTTTAAAGATGGAAAAATTCTAAGGCTGAAGAATCCGATGAGCAAAGAGGAGAAGGCGAGAATAGTTGAAAGGGCGGATAAACTCGTGAGCTTTGTTGATACTGTCGGTCATGAGCCGTGGCTCAGGACCACGATTCGCGGCCTTCTCGGGCAAAAAATAGACTACGGACTGCTCGTGGTTGCTGCGAATGACGGAGTCATGAGGACGACAAGAGAACACCTAGGAATACTCCTTGCCATGGAGCTACCAGTTATCGTTGCGATAACGAAGATAGACATGGCGAGCACGGAGAGGGTTAGAGAGGTTTTGTCGCAAGTTTCGAACCTTCTGAGATCTGTTGGAAGAATACCCTTCCCTTTAAAGGATCGTAAGGATGTCCTCAGGGCTTCTAAATTCATGGCTGATAACAGCTATATCGTTCCTGTAGTAGAAACTTCTGCAGTGACGCTTGAAGGCTACGATCTCCTTGAAGAACTTCTCTACAGGCTCCCAAAAAGGTATACTGCGGAAAAGGAGTTCCTGATGTACATCGACAAAGTTTACAAAGTTACTGGCGTTGGAGTAGTTGTTAGCGGGAGCGTTAAGTCTGGGGAGCTCAGGGAGGGTGAGGATGTATTTTTGGGTCCCTTCGACGACTTTAGCTTCAAGCAGGTGAAGGTGATGAGCATAGAAATGCACCACTACAGGATAAGCAAGACAAAGTGCGGCGACATAGTGGGAATAGCACTTAAAGGAGTCAAGTTTGAAGAAATCCGAAGGGGAATGGTGATCAGCAAGAAGCTTCCGCGAGCTGTTAGAGAATTCGAGGCTGAAGTCTACGTTTTCACCCATCCAACACTAATAAAGCCAGGATACGAGCCCGTGCTGCACTCAGAGACAATAGCGGAAACAGTTACCTTTAAATCTATTGAAAAAGGTTATTTAAAGTCGGGAGATAGGGACAGGGTTCGAATAAGGTTCAAGTACCATCCCTACTGTGTTTTCGAGGGTCAGAAATTCATATTCAGGGAGGGCAGGAGCAAGGGGATGGGCGAGGTTATTCGCGTCATGGAGTAGAGATATGTTTTTATAATTAAACGTAAGCCAATTCTCATGGAAGAAGGTATAACGAGAATAGGTGTCAGTCTGCCGAAAAATCTCTTGGATGATTTCGACAGGATAATAAAAAATCGTGGCTACTCTTCGAGGAGCGAGGCAATAAGAGATGCCATCCGTGGATACATCGCTGATTACAAATGGCTTGAAAGTGAAAAAGGGGATGTTATCGGAGTTCTCGTAGTTGTTTACGACCACCACGTGAAAGGTGTAAGCGATGCGATCATCTCGCTTCAGCACCAGTTTTCAAACATAATCTCATCGAACATGCACATACACCTCAGCGAAGACCAGTGTCTCGAGATCATAGTTGTTAAGGGCAACATGGAGGAGATAAAGAGGCTCGTTGACAGAATTTCTGCAACGAGAGGTGTTCTGAACCACAAGATGATAACGGCACAGAAGGAAATTCAGTAAATTAGTGCATCGACCACGACGTGCACGACCCCGGGAGCGTAATTCTTTACCCTCCGGAAGTCAAGTATTTTGCATTCTTTTCCAAGCCTTCTGCTCGCTCTCCGCACTCTTTCCAGAGGTCTATCAAGCACCTTCAACGGTGTAGACTCGTGGTAGTGCAGGATGCCCCTTCTTTCGAGAGCCCTTATGGCCACTTCCAGGAAATCCTGGGAGAAGATGTGCCCCATCACGACTCTGTCAGCTACCTGCTCCGGAGTGACGAACATTGAGTCGCCGAGCACGGGCAGAACATTTTTCAGCTTGTTTAAACGGATGTTCTCCAGCAGGTATCTGTAGGCATCGTGATTGAGCTCTACAGCGTAGACCTTCTCTGCCCTTTTCGCAATTGGAATTGTGAAATAGCCTATGCCTGCAAACATATCCACGACGATTTCTCCTTCTACTTCCTTCGCAACTCTCTGCCTTTCATGCTGATTTCCGAGGCTGAACATCACCTTCGTGACATCGAGCTTGAAAATGCAACCGTTTTCAACGTGCAAAGTCTCACTTCCGCTTCCAGCAAGAAGCTCGAGCTTTGGTCTCCTCAGCATGCCTTCCTTACCGAGATCCCTCCAAACAGCCCTTATCCTCGGATTCGATGCAATGATTGCTTCTGCGATCTCCTTCGCATATATGGCTGCATCCTCCCTCAGCTTAAGAATTGCAATGTCTCCAACGATTTTGTAGCTCTGGGGGATTAGCTGGAGAATTTCTTTCGGAACCGAATTCTTGAGGATTTCAAGAAAGCTTTTTCTTGGGTTCTCTAATGCATCCACCTGCTCAATTATCTCGAAATTGCTGAAATTGTGCTCGTAGCCGTCAAGAATCGGGATCTCCACGTAATCTCCAGAAGTTTTGATAAGTCTGTTTCTATCTTTCGCTCCAATTCTTTCAGCAAACCTTCTAACCTCTTCCGCTCTTTCCTTACGAACCCTTACGGCCTTCATATGTCTCTTGGAAATGCATAGCTCCTGCTCTTGTACTCGAAAACGTAGACTTCTTTTCCGATTTCTGCGCCGAAAGGTCTCTGAACGACTACAACTTCTCCCTTCTCGGTCATGACTTCAGCGGAGCTTTCGTCGAGGTTTGTTATTATCCCCCAACCCAAGGAGCTTTTTTTAACTGCGACCTCTGTGTTCGAAACGTTTGCATGCTTTCCGCTCAGAAAATCGATTCCCTTTCCCGAATGAGCGTTTTTGACAACATAAAGGGTGCCATCCTTTACAACAACGTCCATTTCCTCGTATTCTGGAAGCCTTACGAGAAAAGTGAAGCGATAGGAATCTCTGCCGTCGATCCTCGTGTGCAGTTTTCTGCTTTCAGATATCTTTCCACCGAATTCTTCTGCAATTCTCCTCGATACTTTTTCTCCAAGCTTTCTGCTTCCCAGGTAAAAGTCGACACCATTTCTTTGAAATTCGAATTTGGAAATGAAATCCTTCTCCCCGTCGGTCTCCATGATGGATCTGTTAACTATTTCCTTTATCCTTTCGATTTCTTCTTTCCTCAGAGGCCTTTTAAAAGCACGTATCTGAACTATCGACTCGTAATATCCACCGCTTTCCCTCGAACATCTCGGGCAGGTGATCCTGCGGACGGAATACCTGAGGGGCAAACTAAACTCTACGAGATCGCCGTTAAGAATTCCTTTAAGGATTGCAAATTTCTCAGCCAATTTAACTTCATGGACATCGAAATTCGGAGAAACTCGAAGGTTCTGGATTATCAACCTTTTAACGGCTTTCTCCAAATCAATTCTAAGCCATTCTTTCCCAATCCTAACCGAATTACACTTGGTGCACAGCTCTAAATTAAATTTCTCAAGCTCGGCAATCTTTTCTCTTTCAACTAAGCATTCACCACAGATCCTGTATTCACTCTCCTTGCCGCAGACAACACATCTCACGAATTTTTGTCTGTGAGGTGATTGATAAAATATGTTGTGTAACAGGCAGCGATTATTAGCATTTTATGATACAGATTTACGATTTCTTAATAATAAAAAACCGAGCTGAGTATATCTATCTGCGATTTCACTTATTATTGGTGAAAGCATGTTCGAAATTATAGGTAGGGGCATCTTTGTGGATGAACTAAAGAACGTGACTATAAAGAATAGGCGAGATCGTTGAAGAGGAAGAATGGGAGCCAATGGGCCCGACGCCGAAGCCGGGAATACTGGATATAAGGAAATGGGATCACAAGCTTCTTGAGAGATACGAGCCATTCTACGCTCCGGTTCAGGACTTCTGCAATCTTTGCACCATGGGTCCATGCGATCTTTCCTACAACAAGAAAGGGGCTTGTGGAATAGATCTAAAGGCGGCTAAAGCAAGGCTTGTTACTATTGCCTGCTGCATTGGCGCAGCATCGCATACGGCTCACGCAAGGCATCTCGTGGATCATCTGATTGAAGTATGGCGAGGATCTGCCGATCGATCTCGGCGGGGATGTGAACGTTGAGGCGCCGAAAATTAGGACTGTAATCGGAATAAAGCCGAAAACGCTCGGAGATTTGAGAAAGGCGCTCGAATGGGTTGAGAAGGAAATAGTAAAGGTTTTGCATTCGACGCACATAGGCAATGAGGAGTCGCTGATAGATTACGAGAGCAAGGCAATGCACGTCAGCATGGCGGATCACGTTGGCATGGAAGTTGCAGACATAGCGCAGATAGTAGCCTTTGGCTTCCCAAAGGCAAAGCCAGATACGGATCTCGTGCCCACCGGTTTTGGCATCATAGATGTCAAGAAGCCCGTAATAGTGGTTGTTGGCCACAAAGTGATGTATTCGAGGCCGATAATAGACTACCTTGAAAAAGAGGGCAAGCTTGACGAGTTCGAGATCGCAGGCCTTTGCTGCACAGCCCATGACATAACGAGGTACAGAAGCAAGGGAAAGATCTTCGGGCCTATAAGCTATCAGCTCCGCGTTATAAGGGCTGGATTGCCCGACGTTGTTGTAAGCGACGAGCAGTGCATAAGAGCTGATCTGCTCGAAGTATGCAGTAAGATGGGAATTCCGCTGATCGCAACAAGCGACGCTGCTGCAAGGGGATTGCCAGACGTGAGCGACTGGGATGTTAAGGACATAGTCGAAGCCTTGGTCAGCGGGAAGCTCAAAGGCGTCTTTCTGCCAGTTCCCGAGAAAGTTGGCGAAGTTGCGCCGCTGGTTGCTAAGGCCATATTTGAGAGAAATAAGGGTAGGAAGTATAAGTTCTTCGCAAGCGATGAAGAGCTTAAGGCAGAGATTGCGAAATGCACGCAGTGCATGAGCTGCGTTTTCACATGCCCGCACAACTTGCGAATAGATCAGGGAATGGCTTTTGCACAGAAAACCGGAGACCTGAGCAAGCTTGCAGTTCTTGAAGAGCAGTGCATCGCTTGCGGCAAATGCGAGCAGGCTTGCCCAAAGGGGATAAAGATATTGAACGTCATAATGAGGAGCAACTTTGAAAAGCTCTACAGCAAGACTGGAAAAACAAGGGTTGGAAGGGGACCAATTCAGGACACGGAAATCCGAAAGGTTGGACAGCCAATAGTCTTTGGACAGATTCCCGGCGTAATAGCTGCTGTGGGTTGCATAAACTTCTCGGATGAGATGAAATCGATCGTTGAAATCCTCGAGGAGTTTCTGAAGAGGATGTTCATAGTCGTAACCTCTGGTTGCCATGCGATGGACGTCGGAATGATAAAGGATGAGGAGGGCAAAACGCTATACGAAAAGTATCCGGGAAACTTCGACGCTGGCTGCATAGTCAACGTTGGTAGCTGCGTTGCCAATGCACATATTGCAGGAGCTGCGATAAAGATCGCGAACATCTTCGCAATGAGACCGCTCAGGGGCAAATATGTGGAGATTGCAGACTACATCCTGAACAGAGTGGGTGCAGTTGGTTTCAGCTGGGGTCCTTACAGCCATAAGGCAGCGAGCATTGCAACTGGATTCAACCGGCTTGGTGTCCCAGTCGTCGTAGGGCCACATGCGATGAAGTATCGCAGGGCTTACATCGGAAAGCCGTGGAAGAAGGATAAATGGTGGGTCTATGACATAAAGAGCGGTCAGAAGGTATTCATCGAGCCAGCTCCGGATTCGCTGCTCGTTGCGGTTGAGACAAAAGAGGAAGCGATAGTTCAGCTTGCAAGGCTCTGCATGAGGCCAAATGACACTTCGATGGGCAGGCAGATAAAGCTCACCCACTACATAGAGCTCAGCAAGAAATACTACGGAGATCTGCCAGATGACTGGCATCTCTACGTTAGGAGCGAGGCTGATCTGCCATCGAAGATGAGGGAAGAACTGCTGAAGGAGCTCGAAGAGAAGCACGGATGGAAGATAGACTGGGAAAAGAAGAAGATAGTCAGCGGGCCAGTAAGGGGCTATGACGCTGGATTCAATCCGACGATCGTGGAAGAAGTTTACGCAAAGTATAGGAGGTGAGATGGATGATAAGCAGGGAGGATAAATTCCCAGCAGCGAAGCGTTACAACGTAGCCGACGTTCAGGTTTCAAGGGAAGCTACTGCAGTAAAGCCTGCAGTTGTGGCGAATATGATAAAGAAGGCAAGCAATCCAGTGCTCATCACTGGCGGTGTTTTGCTCAAGGAGCCAAAGCTCGTCGAAATTGTTGTAAAGTTCTACGAGAAGGGAATACCGATCATAGCAACAGCTGGATCGAGCAAGCCTCTGATCGAGAAAGGAGTGAGACCAATCTTTAAAACCTATACCCTGCATCAGATCACCCAGTTCCTTCTCGACGGGGATTTCAGGATAAACGGAAAGAAGGTAGATCTGGCAGTATTCCTCGGCTTTCTGCCCTACTATCTCTCAAGGATGCTTTCAGCTCTGAAGCATTTTTCTGACATAAGGACCATCACGATAGACGAGTTCTACCATCCACATGCGAGCTTCAGCTTCACGAATTTGACTAAAGACAAGGAGCTCTACTATTCAATGCTCGAAGAAGTCGTCAGCAAGCTTTAATATTTTAATTTTTTCAACTCCTGCTGCAGTCTTCCGATGAAAAGCTCGGGATTGCTTGGAGATATCACAACGCTTGGCCATTTCCTTCTTTTTATCTCAACAGCTTTTTTAGCTGAAGTTGCAAATCTCAATCCTTTGTATGCAAATACTTTCCAGCTCTCTGCTCTTTTGACTTCAGCAATGCTTTTCAGGTCGAGTGAATAGGAAAATGCGCCAAGAACGATTCTTATTCTTTCTTCATGTATCTCGTATTTCCTTGGCATTATTGCCCAGTATAGGAACAAAATTATGATAAGAGAGGCCAAGAGAACCATTTTTGCCATCCTGGCTTCTTCTTCGTTTTCGGGAGGGAGGATATTGTAATGAATCAGAAAAAGAAGCAAAAATATTACTGCAGGGGCAAAAGAGAGTATGATTTTCATCCAAGCATCGTATTCTGGTCTATCTTCGTGCACCAGCATATTTCAAAGCATATTTCGTCACCTTTCCAAGAACCTGAATCGCATTGATAGCATTCGAGTAAACGGGAAATCTGTTTTCTTCGAAGATATTCTTTTGCTCAAAAACAAGGTCTCTGTGTCCTTCGAGGACGAAGTAAACTGGCTTGCCAAAAGATCTTAGCCTTTTGAAGTCCGGCCTGTAGTCCCCCCAGAAGGGGCCCACATCCATCGCCACAACCATCGAATCCACATTTTCGTCGCTCAGAATCGCCTCCATTGCTGTGTTGTATGTCTTTTCAACACCAAAGTACTCTATCATGGGCCAGATGTCCACGGGATTGTTTACTCCATGCCACTCTGGAGTTACGGACTTTATTCTATCCACAGTCTCCTTTTTGAAGTTTGCAAGCTTTAAATCCGAGAAGAAAGCAGTATCGGCAGACTGAACGCAGCCAGATCCAGTGTAGTGAATTATTCCGACCCTATTACCCTTAGGAAGTGGTTGAAATGCGAAAGCTTTCGCTACATTTAGGAGCTCGTCGAAGCTGTAAACCCTCACGAGATTTGCCTGTCTGCAGACCGCATCGAAGATATCGTCGTTGCCGCAAATCGAAGCTGTATGGCTCATCGCAGCTTTCTGCCCATATTCGGTTCTTCCAGTTTTGAAGATCACGATCGGCTTCTTTGCATTCCTTGCGACGTTGTAAAATGCTCTTCCGTTCCTTATACCCTCCATGTAGATCCCTACAACGCTCGTTTTTTCATCCCTGAGCAGAAAATCAAGCGCCTCATGGTCTTGCACATCTATCTTGTTCCCCATTCCGATGATCTTGCTGAAACCCACATTCGGGTGGTTTGAGAAAATTGAGACCATTAGCACTCCTAAAAACAATCCCGTTTGCGCTATTAGCCCTATGTTTCCCCTGTTAACGCCCAGAAGTGGTGCAAAGCTCGTTATGAACCCCGTTTCGGTGTTGAATCCTCCCGTGGTGTTCGGACCCAATATGAGGATCTTAGCTTCTTTTGCTATCCTGAGAACCTCCTTTTCGATCTTTGCTCCTTCCTCTCCCTCCTCGCTGAATCCGGAGCTCAGAATAACAACGCCTTTTATTCCCTTCTCCGCGCAGTCCTTCATAACTTGGGGAACGAGCTTCGCGGGAACTGCGATGATCGCAACATCGACGCTGTCGGGAATATCCTTAACCGAAGGATAGCATTTCAGATCGTAGATCTCATCCGCATTCGGATTCACGGGGTAGATCCTGCCTTTGAATCCATGGGTCCTCAAATTCCACACTATGTTGTTCCCAGGCTTCCCCGGAGTCCTCGAGGCTCCAATGACTGCAACGCTTCTTGGATTGAAGAAGAAGCTTATGTCCCTTGAAATGTAATCGAAGCTCCTCCTCTTCCCCTTCACGATTCTCGCATCGGCGACAAAGCAGCCATTCTCGTTCGCAAATACTGGGTTAAGATCCATCTCAACTACTCCTTCATTCTCGACGATTTCGCCAACCTTCACGAGCAGCTCGGCCACCGCATTCAGATCTGCCCTGAAGCCGCGGTAGCCCTCGAGGATTCTGTAGCCCCTTATCTCCCTGATCATCTCCAGAGCTTCTTTCCTGTCCACGGGCAGCAGCCTGAAGGAGACGTCCCTGAGAACTTCAACGAAGACACCACCAAGGCCGAACATCAAGAAGCTTCCAAACTGCTCGTTCTCCGCAGCACCAATGATGAGCTCTATTCCAGAGAGCTGCGGCTGTACGCTAACACCCCTTGCTCCCTCTATTGCCGAAAGTTTTCTGAATGCATTCCTGACTTCTTCTTCACTCTTTATGTTCAGCATCACCCCGCCAACATCGCTCTTGTGTAGGATTCCAGCGACTTTCATCACTACGGGGAAGCCAATCGACTTTGCAGCCTTAACGGCTTCATTCTCGCTCTCGCAGATCACTCCCCTTGCAGTCCTGATTCCGTAGCTCTCGAGGAGCTCCTTAGCCTCGTGTTCGAGCAGAAGCATATCTGAAGTTGTCGATGAATATTTTACGTTTTTGAAATTGATCTCAGACTTAAAATCGTTCCATCTGTGAGGATCGCATCCCAGCTACGGTAATCGAACTTCCTGAACATAAAGCCAGCGGGTTTTTCCAGATTTACGGCAGTCGAGGAGCAGAGCTCGTTGAAAGCTGGAAGCACGAAAACCCTTTTCCTTTCACCCTTCCAATCTATTTCTCCGTATAGAAAAGCTCTCTCCTTGTATCCTCCCACTTCTGCAGGGATGAAGACCGAGGGATGCGCATGGGCAAAAATGAGCGTTTCGGAATTCATCACGTCCTCTTCAGGCATTGAATGACCGTGAAAAATTCCATATTTTCCAAGCCTCAAGCCCCTGTGCCCGCTTAGCCCCACGTCATGATTGCCTCTCACGAGAAGAATCTCAGCGAGTTCGGAAATCTTGCTCAGGAATTCTTCCACAGGGCTTTTCTTTCCAAGATGTCTGATGTCTCCAGCGATGATGATGGTCTGAAAGCGTTCTGCAAGCCTTAAAACCTTTTCCAGCAATTCTTTGTCGTAAAATGGAACAAGACCGAAGTGCAGATCTGCGATAACTGCCTTCCTGCCTATTGCAACCGCGTCTCTAAGCAGTCTCATTGAAAATTTTCTCCTCAACGATCGGTATGTATTTCGAGATGTCTATTCCGAATTCCTTGGCGACTATCAGTGCAACGACTTCGAAGCTCACGAGATTGTTCATTCTCTCCTGCATCTCGCTGATCATCGAGAAGACTTCCTGATGGCTTTTTCCAGCTCTTTTTGCTATCTCCTCAACTATCTCCTCAGCAATTCCCCTATCTGGCAGCTTTATCACGTCTTCGAGATTGAAGCTCATGCTATGAGAAGAAGCTGTCGAGAGTTAAATCTCTTACCCTCCTTTCTTTCGGTTTCTCTTCCTCCTCTTCCTTACTTGCAGCTTCAAGCCTTTCGAAAGCTTCAGCGGAGATCCAGCTCTCATCAACTCTGTGAAGTCTGTTCTCTTCCATGAATTCAGCAATCTCTGCAGCCCTCTCTCCTGCGAGAAACTCCAGCTCTTCTCTGGTTAGCTGGTAGAACGCCGCAATTCTCGCAGCCTTTTCGATTTCAAGGTTTTTTAGCAGGATTGATAAGATGGGTAGCATCTCTACCTTTGCCTTTCTCGTGGAGAGGTGAGAATAAGTCGAGATCTTCTTGAGAATTCCATCCCTGAGTTCCCTCTTCTGCTTTATCTGGAACAAAAACTGCCAGGTCTGCGGACGCCTGTATTTTGTAAATCCTGTCTTTGTTTCCCTTCTCAACTGCTGCACTCCACTCGTCATCAGATATGTTGCATATTTCCAAAGCCTGTAGAACTGCCTTCTCTTCACCCTTCCGATGAAGATGTCCGCCCTTGAGAGGGCCAAATATCCCCTGAATAGGTCCTCACCGGAGTATTCGAGCGGAATGTTCTCTTCGACCCACTGGATCAGGTCTTCGGGAGACTCATCGAGAAGAATCGCGTCCGCGTAAGGCGGGTAATTCGTCTTGAAGATCTTCTGCAGAACTTTGAAAACGTCCATTTCATGTGTCCTCTTGCCAACCACGAAGTCATCGGAAGTGATCTGCTTCTCCCCCTCCGCAATGGCCTGAAGGTCATTTATAGCTGCCCTGAGGTCTCCTCCGGCATTCTCTGCGATTTCATCAAGCACCTCCTTTTCGCATTTAATTCCCTCTTTCTTGCAGATATCCTGAAGAACCTTTGTTATCTGTGTCTTCGTCAGCCTCCTGAACTCTATGAACTCGCATAGCTTTCTGAGCTCGGTAGAGAGCTTGTAGGGGTCATTAGCTATCAATACGAGTGGTTGCCTCGGCTTCTTCTTTATTATCCTGATTAGGGCACTCTCACCACCGGCATCCTCCTTTTTATGGATGTTGTCTACCTCGTCGAGCACGATGAGCTTAAGCCTTCCAGATTTTGAAGAAAGGAACTCACCTTCGTCGCTTATAGTCTCGTTAAAAGCGCCTTCTCCTACGATCCTGTTTATTATCTGCCAATTTCTCTGGTCGCTGGCATTCATCTCCACGAACTCCCACTTCATCGTGTTCGCAAGGGCCATTGCCAAGGACGTTTTTCCAACTCCCGGTGGGCCTGCAAGTAGTAGTGGCTTCCAAGGCCCATTTTGCCACTTTTTAGCCCACTCCAAAACTTTTGAAATCACATCTTTGCTCGCAACGACCTCCTCAAGCGTTTTCGGGCGATACTTCTCTGTCCAGAGCATCAGAGTTATTCTGCTGAAAAGTATATGAAAGTTTTCGACACAAGAATCGGGTAAGCTATTTATTTTCGGAGCAAGAGTAACAGAAGCCCCCGTGGGGTAGCGGACATCCTTAGGGGCTGCGGACTCCTAGACCCGGGTTCAATTCCCGGCGGGGGCACTTTGCAGCAATTCAGAAAGTTTAATTATCGATTTAATGATTCCAGCTATGAGACACCTCATATCAATTGCAGACCTGAGCAGGGAAGAGATCGAAGAGCTGCTGAAGACGGCGGTGAAGCTTAAGGAGGATCGCAAAAGAGGAGTATTCGAGGAAAGGCTGAAGAACAAAACACTCGCGATGCTTTTTGAGCTGCCCTCGACGAGAACAAGGATTTCATTTGAAGTTGCAATGCTCGAACTCGGCGGGAATGCGCTTTACCTGAACTGGAATGATCTTCAGCTTGGAAGAGGGGAGCCGATAAAGGACACTGCGAGGGTCATTAGCAGATACGTTCACGGAATCATGGTAAGGGCGAGGAGGCATGAGACTGTTGAGGAACTTGCAAAGTTCTCCTCAGTACCTGTAATAAACGGTCTGAGCAATCTGGAGCATCCTTGTCAGGTTCTCGCTGACCTGCTGACGATTTATCAGAACAAGGGGCTTACTGCGAAAATAGTATGGCTTGGCGATGGAAACAACGTGTGCAACTCCCTGATTCTTTTATCGGCAATTCTCGGACTCGAAACTGTCGTTTCATGTCCGAAAGGCTATGAGCCATCCCTGCTTTCGAAGGCCCTTGAGCTTGGAGGAAAAATAAAGCTTGAGAGGGATCCTAGAAAGGCCGTGGAGAACGCAGACGTTCTTTATACCGATGTTTGGGTTTCAATGGGACAGGAAGCTGAGAGAGAGTCCAGATTAAGGGCATTCAGAGGCTACGAAATATCGGAAGAACTTTTGAAGCATGCGAAGGGAGATGCGATTGTGATGCACTGCATGCCCATGCACAGGGGAGAGGAGATCGAGGATGAGGTGATCGAAAGCAAGAATTCGGTCATCTACGAGCAGGCGGAAAACAGGCTGCACATGCAGAAGGCGATACTCCTCATGCTTTTAAGTTAAGGATGCTCAGATAGCGTAATACTCATCACCGCTCAGCGGCGGGAGTAATCATCATCGCAGAAACAAGTCTTCGGGCAGTTTATAAATCTTTAAGCTACACTGAGCCCCCTGATCTCCTTCACTTTTTCAACGATCTTTGGCAGTATCTTGCCAGCTTTTCCGTGGATGACGACGTCGAAGAGGCTGTCAGCGATCGTGCTCTCATCGTTGACCATTATCATCTTTGCCCCATTGCTCTTCGCAATGTACGGAAGCTCCGCTGCAGGATATACCACGAGGCTTGAACCCACCACGAGAAAGGCATCGGCCTTTCTCGACTCCTCTATCGCCTGATAAAGCACTGTCGATGGCAGGGGCTCGCCAAAAAGGACCACGTTTGGCTTCACGTACCAGCTTCCACATACCTTGCATCTCGGTATCTCGCCTCCATGGAGGAGTTCGACAAAATCTTCCCAGGAATAATCCTTTCTGCAATCAAGGCATCTCAGCCTCTCTATGCTCCCGTGTAGTTCGTAAACCTTTTTGCTTCCAGCCCTTTGATGTAGCATGTCGATGTTCTGGGTTATTACAGCCTTCACGATACCCATTCTCTCGAGTTCGGCTATTGCGTAGTGTGCTGGATTTGGCTCGGCCTGGGTCTTTTTTGTCAGCTCCATCGAGAACTCCCAGAAAGCCCTCGGGTTTTTTCTAAATCCGTGAATCGAGGCCACTTCCTCCGAGTCGTATTTCTTCCACAGCCCATCCTCCCCGCGAAAAGTTGGGATTCCGCTTTCTGCAGAAACTCCAGCTCCCGTGAAAACGACGGCGTGTTTTGATCTTGCCAGTATTTCCGCAGCTCGCCTTATTTTTTCAATGTCGCTGCTCTCAGTCATGAAAACTGGTCAATCTGAAAATTAAAATACTTTGCGTTCTTCATAACGGTCAGCACGAAATTTTCGAAACGAAAGCTTAATAATTTCCCCGTGAAGAACTCTTCCGTGTCGAGCTGGGAGGAGTACTCTGAGAGCATCGAAAAGAGCAAGGAATACCACCATCGCTATCATCGGGCGGTGAGTCATCCTGTGAGGAAGGAGATCCTCAGGCTGATACTGAAGGGGTTGAGCGAGGAGGAAATAGCAAGAGCTCTGAACCTTTCGAAGTCCGAACTCGATTACCACCTCAACGTCCTCATCCAGGGGTTCTGCGTTAAGAAAGTTGAAGGAAAGCTTTTGTTAACTCAGGAGGGGATGGTTGTTGAGCACCTATAAGCTAAGAATAGCTTTGGCCCAGCAAAAAATATCCCCGGACAGGGAAGCAAATATCATGAAGGGTCTGAACCTGATAAAGAGGGCTCTACAAGTTAAAGCCAACATCGTGATATTGCCAGAGCTCTTCAACACTGGCTTCTACGAGCACTGCCTTTCCTCGGTCAGGATGCTCGAGGAGGAGCTTGAAATGGTTCTAAAGCTTTCAAGGGAGAGAGATATACTCATAGTTGCCGGAGTAGCCGAGAAAAGCGATACCCTTTACAACTCCGCCGTCGTCATTCACCGCGGTAAAATTATCGGAGTTTACAGGAAAAATCTTCTTTTCCCTCTAACGAGAGAGAGGGAGCTTTTTAAGCCAGGAAAAAAGTTGGAAGTATTCGATACGCCCTTTGGCAGGCTGGGGATACTGATATGCTACGAAGTCAGATTTCCAGAACTCGCAAAGAGATTGATGAAGATGGGGGCCGAGATCATAGCAATTCCAGCGGAATTTCCGAAACAGAGGATAGAGCACTGGAAAACCTTGCTGAGAGCAAGGGCGATAGAGAACCAGCTTTTTGTCGCTGGAGTTAACTGCGTCGAGGGAGATCTTGACTGCGGTGGCAACTCGATGCTCATCGATCCCGAAGGCAGAGTTCTGGCCGAGGGAGGAATTTATCAGGAAGTCCTGATGTGCGACATAGATTTGGCTGAAGTGCAGAGAACGAGAGAAAGACTGCCCTTTCTGAAGGACTATGAGAGTCTTGATTCTACGCCCTGCTGAGCTTCTGCAGGATACCTTGGCCATGTTCAGGAAAGCAGGAATTGAGGCCCACGGCTGTCCTTTTGTCTCCTTAAATTACGAGAACTTCGAAGTCCCTGACCACGATTACGCAATCGTTACAAGCCAGAATTCCGCAAGAGAAATCGTAAAAAGGAACATCAGGCTGAAAAGAGTAATAGCGATAGGTAAAAAGACGGCAGAGACACTAAGGAATGCCGGTTACGAAGTTTTGGTGCCGAAAAGATTTGAATCGAGTGCGATCGTTGAGGAGTTCAGGGACCTTCTGAGAGGAAAGAGGGTCGTTGCGATCAGAAGCGATCGCGGCGGTGAAGAGCTACGGAAAATTTCGGAATTCGCCGACTTCAGCGAGGTCTCAGCATACAGAATAGTGAAACTGAACGGAGAGGAGCAGAAGAGGGAGATAGAGAGAGTAAAGGCAGGATTCTACGATGCGATTGTTTTTTCGAGCAGGATGATCGCGGAGAGCTTTCTAGATAACTGCGACGAGGAATGCATTAGAGTGCTCAGAAATATGCTCTTAATAGCGATCGGGACACCAACAGCAGAATTTCTTAAAAAGAGGGGTCTTTCTGCAGTCATACCGGATGAATTTACTTTTGAAGGTGTTTTGAGGCTTATCAGGACAGTAGAAGGTGCAAGTTCCCAATGTTGACGTTTTTAAGATGTTTCTTCGCAGCTTTGTAGCACCGAAAAACCTGCTCCTTAGGTGTTACCGGCAGATCTCTCAGCCTGTAGTCCGGATGAAATACGAGGAGGCTGTACGGAATACTTTCGTCAACAGACGCGATAAAAGCCGCAATGGATTCGATCTCCTCCTCATCAATGTAGTACGGTACAAGCAAGGTCGTTGCAGATATAACTTCAGGAAATCTACTGCCAATGAGCTCAAAATTTCTCCTGACTCTCTCGTTATCCCTTCCCGTCAGAAGGAGATGAAGTGGTTTACTGTGGGCTTTCAGGTCAAATTTTACGGTTCCATTGGACTTAAAGCTTAATTCAGCAGCTTTTAAAGCCAGAGCAGAACTTCCAGCGCCATTCCATTCCCAGCAAATCATTATGTCTTCCCTGAACTCCAAGACCTTTCTGCTGAATTTCAATGCAAAGGGTAGCTGTGGTTCAGGCGATCCGCCGAAGTGGCAGATGCACCTTACTCTACGATTCTTCACGGCTTCAAGTAGCTCTTCAAGGCTGACGAAATTTTTGTTAACATTCTTATGGGTCCAGTTCTGGCAGAAAACGCAGTCAAAGTTGCAGCCATAGTAGAATACTGCCAGATTGGTTCCGCTGAGCTTGCTTCCCTTGCAGAACCAGGAATTACAGCAGTTCGTCGGAAGTGGATCCTCGTAATATGTGAGATTGCCGTATAAGGGCTTTCCACAAAGAGCAAAGCCTTTACACTCATTCGCACATAATTTGCAGTATTTCACCTGAACATCAGGCTTGGAATGAATTTTATCTATCAATTCTAAGGCTTTTTCGGATTTTGCGCAATCAACGCAAACGCTCAGGAGTTTGGATGGTGCGTATCTTCCGCAGAAGACACAGTCCATATACTTTGTGCTCGCTCAAATTTAAATTTTTAAATTCAATCAAATATGAGGGTCGCATTTACTGCTGTGAGAACAAAAATCGATTACGCGGATGTCGGTCTAATCTGCAAAAAAGTCAATGTTTTCGTATCATTTTTCTACAGAACCTTCTGTACCAATCAAATCCCCTCTCGTCCACTATGTGAATTTCAAAAGGGTGCCAGCTTCCAAGCTTTTTGTAAACTTCTGAAATCACAGCATTCCTCTTTTCAGGTGTGATGTCATTCGCGCGGATCAAAACGTCGACGTCGGAAGATGGTGCATTCTTACCCTCAGCAAAAGAGCCGAAGATGTGTATCTCAACTTCTCCCAAATGCTTCTCGGCTATTTTCCTCACTTTCCCCAAATAATAATCCAGATTTTCGATGTATTTGTATCTCTCCGCCCTTCTTTTCAAAATTTCAATCATAGCCCAGCAACCTCCTCAGCTGCAAAAGAAAGTTCAACACCTCTTCTACCTCTCTTTCATAAAATTCCCTGATGTAGTATCTTGAAGTTATGTATGCATCAATTAGTTTAGTGATGACACTGAAATTATCTTCCAGAAATTTTTTAACTTTTTCTGGTTCATAAACAACAGAAAGTTCCTCAAGTAATTTTATCAAATCGTGAGTTCTCGGAAATTCCCCGATAAGCTCAAGTAACTTGGCTTTGATGTAAATCTGAGCTGCCTGTTCTGCACAAAAAATTGCTAAATCATAGCGACTTCTTTTAAAATTGTAAGTGGCCAGATCCTCAAAGCCCCTTGCCTTTTCCACGAATTTTTCCACTTCTTCCCTTCTCACGAGGATTAGTATGTCAAAAAGTTAAAAGTTTTTTGGCTAAAATACGTTTTTACATAGGTCCGGGGCTTTAAGGATGAAGAAGTCCCTGAACTCTGGTTGAGTGGCTCATGTTCAGATACTATAATAAACTGCTCAAAGACTTTTTGCATGGATCTCTGGGAATTCATAAAAGAATACTACATCGACTCGATCGTCTACAAGGAGGGCTACAACGTAGTTAACACGCTTACCTGGGCGATAATACTGGTAATCGCGGTCTTTCTGCTCTACAAATTCCTTGAAAAAAGATTCGAAATCGATAAAAAGTTTATTCTTGCAAACATTCCGTATATCATTCTCGGCTCATCTGCTAGGGTCGTGGAGGATGCGGGATTTCTTCACCCGCCCATTTCATACGTCTTCATGTCCCCCTTTATATTCTTCCTGATCTTTCTCTTAGCCTTTCCAGCGATTCTGATCTCGAAAAGATTTGCAGGAGATAGATATTACCTGCCATATGGCCTTATAGGCCTTTCATTTACTGTATTCACCATTATAATGCTCTTTTTGAACCTGAAGATAGAGAATCCGCTTGTTTTGCCATACGGAATTCTTGGGGCATCTCTTGTTGCTGCAGCTTTTTACTTCATCCCCCTGAAAACCAAGAACTCGCTCAGCTCTTCTGTGATGTTCGCACACATGCTCGATGCCTTCATCACGTTCTTGGGTGTGAGTTATCACGGCTACCGTGAGATTCACGTTGTACCATCATTTCTTGTCGAGAACTTCGGCGCCATGGCACTTCCGATCGCCAAGTTTGGCGTGATCGGTGCGGTTCTGTACATGATAGACGCCTCCGAAGAGAAGGAGAGCCTGAAGAACTTTCTGAAGTTCGTTCTTCTTGTCCTCGGCTTGGCTCCGGCATTGAGAAATGGTTTGAGAATTATGTTTGGCGTTTAAATTTAATCAGAAGTCAAAAAGGGTTCTCTGCTTTCTCTCCTTACCGCACAGCTCCCCAATAAGCCTGAACTGTCTCTCGTATTCCTCCCGAAGCTGGACTCTGTAGAGAACCGCTGCAGGATGGTACAAAGGAAAAATTTTAACCTTTTTGTCCCATTCCTCAACTTCGAAAACTCTTCCGCAAACCTTAGTTATCGAGCTGAAGTTCAGGCCAAAAAGGCTGAAAATATAGCTTGCAGAATGTCTGCCCAAGCAAACGATTAGATCCGGTTTTAGCGCGTTTAGCTGTCTGACCAAGTAGCTCCCGCATGCTTCAACTTCCTCTGGAAGCGGATCTCTGTTGTTTGGCGGCCTGCACTTCAGAACGTTGCAAATGAAAACCTCTTCCCTTGTTAGCCCCACAGAGGACAGAAGTTCTGTGAGAAGCTTCCCCGCACTGCCGACGAAAGGCTCACCCCTGAGGTCTTCTTCCCTTCCCGGAGCTTCGCCAACGAAGACTATCCCGGATTTTCCACTGCCAGAACCGGGAACGTAGTTCTTTTTTGTCAGATGTAGAGGGCATTTTTTGCAATTCAAAATCTCCTTCCTGATGTCCTCGAGCGTCTCCATAGCGATCAGGGCTGTAGCCCGTCGTGTGGATCCCCAATCATCGTGTCTCATGGGACGCATGGCTGACGGGCGAATGGTGTAGGAAAGAAGATTAAAAAACTTTCTGTCCTTCAAATGCGGTTTGATATTGGAAGGGATGGAGAAGCTTAAACCGAATGCATCATTTGCTCCTCGCTATCAGGAAATCCGTGAGCTCTTCGATTTGCCTTCTCTTTTGCTCGTCTCTAATGCAGGACAGCTTCTTTTTGGCCATCTCAATATACTCCCTCGCCTTTTTCTGGGCATAATCGATGGCTCCACAATCTTTAAGCCTCTCAACGTCCTCCTTTATCTCTTCAATGCTTGCCTTTTGTTTTCCGAAGGTTTTAAGCTCGACTCCCCTCTCAAATGCCTTTATCGCTATCAGAGTCTTTTTACCCTTCACTATGTCGCTTCCCCAGTCCTTGCCTATGTCCTTTCCCACGAGGTCGAGAACGTCGTCGTGGATCTGGAATCCAATACCAGCGAAGATCCCGTAGTCCCAGAGAGGCTCAAAAAGGTCATTTCTACCAAACAAAGCAGCTGGAAGGGATGAAGAGCCTGCTATAAGCGCCCCAGTCTTCAGCTTCACCATTTCGAGATACTCCTCTTCGCTGATCATCTTGTTCTCAAAATTTATGTCCATGAACTGGCCTTCGCAGATCATTATGCAAACATCCGCAATCATCTCAAGGGCCCTTCTTATGTTCTCCCCGGGCACATCGCATTTTGAAAGGAGTTTAAAAGCCTCGGCAAAAAGCGTGTCCCCTGCAAGGATGGCTGTTGCCTCCCCGAATACCGTGTGCACGGTCTTCACATTTCTCCTCATCTCGTCTCTGTCCATTATGTCGTCGTGGATCAGCGTGAAGTTGTGTATGGCTTCAATGGCCACGATCGCAGGCATGATCCTCCGATAATCCCCACCTATGGCTTCACTTATGGCAATTGCTATTACAGGACGTAACCTCTTTCCACCAGCCTTTATCAGGTGCCTTGCTGCCTTGTAGAGGTCAAGGTCCTTCTCGGGCAGATAACGCTTTATCGCCTCATTAACGATCCTCGCTCCCTCCTCCACGTATTTCATTTTCTCCCCTCGGAAAAAGCCCTCGGATCCATTCCCCTGAACTTCAGCCACTCTGCAAGTTTTCCGCTTATAAATAAAGGTTTCCTTTTTAATTCCTCGGGAGTTCTGCAACCCGTCAGAAAGAGAGTAGTCTTAAACCCCCTCAGGAATCGAAGGATCTGCCTCTTAACTGCTGCTGCGCTTCTCTGTGCCGGGGAAAGGAAAGGCAGTGCTGAGCTTGCAATCTCAGCTCCGAGTGCTATGCTTTTCGCTACGTCCAGACCGCTTCTAATTCCTCCGGTTGCAATTGTTGGCAGAATGTCAGAGCAGTCAACAACGGAGAAAGCAGTCGGGATACCCCATTCTGCAAAATCGAATCCAACGTCTCTAAGGACTTCGTCTTCACTTCTATAAGCTTCAACGATGCTGAAAGAGGTCCCCCCTTTTCCACCAACATCTATTGCCGAAACACCAGCTTTTTTCAGCTTCATCGCAACCTCTCTGCTTATCCCCGCTCCAGTTTCCTTCACGATAACTGGAACCTTGACGCTTTTGCAGATCTCAGCGATCGCCTCCAAGCAGCCCCTTGCATTCTTGTCCCCCTCATCCTGAACGGCCTCCTGAAGATAGTTGAGATGGACTGCGATCGCATCAGCTTCCAGCATTTCAATTACCCTGTCTGCGATTTCAGGATCCTCGATGAGCTGTGGAGCACCGATATTTGCATAGATGAATGCGCTCGGAGCTCTCTCTCGAACGACTGAAAAAGTTTCGACAAGCGCTTCATCTTCTATTGCCGCTCTCTGACTGCCAACTCCCATTCCAATACCAATTTCCTCAACCGCAGTTGCGAGGTTCTCATTTATCCTCTTCGTCTCCTCGTGGCCTCCAGTCATGGATGCGATCAGGAACGGAAAGGTGAGCCTTTTGTTCAAAAACTTTTTTGAGCAGTCTATTTCCGAAAAATCGAGTTCTGGAATCGCTTCGTGTATCAGCATCACGTCTTCAAGCCCCGTGTAGCCAGTCTCGACTTCCTCGGTAAGGCAGATCTTTATGTGGTCCATTTTTCTTTTTGATGTCCTCACGGGATCACCTCGGTTCCGACCTCCTCGCCCCTCAGGAACTTCTTAACGTTTTCCCCGGTGCCCCTGAATATAAAAACCCTGCACCTGTGCTTCATCGCGAAGATCCTTTCGATCTTCCCCTCCATCTTTCCCGTTGCATCGCTCTCGCCTATGCCGTCTGCTTTCATTCCACGGGTAAATTTTCCCACAACCTTTCCATCAACGATTACACCATCGACATTGGTCGCAAAGCCGATCCTTTCGGCCCTGAACTTTTCTGCGAGAGAGACGACGAGATCATCCCCAGAAATTATTCCAAAATTCAGGTTCACGTCTCCATGGAGAACAGGCAGGAATCCCTTCTTCAGCAGCTCATCGACCCTTGAAATATCGGAAGTCATCGGATCAATCCCTACAGCGGGAACGTTGAACTCGATTAGCTTGCCGCAGAATTTCTCGTTGAGTCTCAGGCAAGCGTTGTGGATCCTGGATATTGAAATCGGCTCTCTCAGCCCATACTTTTTCACGTGGGGGTGCCCAAAGGAACCAGCTCCGTGGACCAAGATCAGATCCCTGTAGTTGTTTGCAATCTCAGCTGCAATATCTTCCATAGCTTTTTCGTTTAAAGTCTCAAAACTCTCCTTCTGAGTTATCACAGAGCCCCCGATCTTAAGAATCCTCAATTCTAACACCCTCCTTTTCGGATTTAACGATCGTAGCCTCTTCGGGTTTTTTGCCACGATAGATACCGAATACGCACCCTCCCCCTCCAGCTCCGGTGAGCTTAACTCTAAAGCCCTCCTTCTCCAGCCTTGAAATCAGCTCATCGATCTCTGGAGAGCTTACACCTATGGCCCTGAGCAGAGACTGGTTGATATGAATCAGTTCCTCGAAATCCTCAGACCCGCACTTCGGAGCTTTAAGGGCAATGGCGTCTATCGCATCGAAGATCTTTTCCAAAACTTCTGAATGCCTCTGCCTCAACTTTGCAACTTTTTCAACCATGAGCTTCGTCGATCTCTCCCAGAGCCTGAACACGAAGAAATCGAAAGGTAGCTCCACCTTCTCTCTTTCGGGAAAGATCCAAGCACCACCAAATGTCGATATGAAGGGATCGATTCCACTCGCCCTTCCCTGCACGTCGAGCTCGACCTTTTTAGCGAGTTCAAAGATCTCCTCATCACTCAGTGTGAACTCGAATTCCTCGCTCAATGCCTTAAGCGTGGCAACGGTAACCGCAGCAGAGCTTCCGAGGCCTGAGGCAATTGGGATATCACTCCTGATAACCAGTTCCACTCCATTAATTTTTTTAAGCTCGCTGAATCTTTTTATTGCGAAGCTAACGTAGGGGTGCACCTCGAAGTCCATCCCAGTTACACCGAGAGGGGAGATTATGCGGAAATCTCCGCTTTTTCTGGCTTCAACTCTGCAGCGAAGATTGATTGCGGAGACGAGCGCATGTCTCCCGTAGACTACAGAATGCTCGCCGAAGAGTATTATTTTCCCGGGAGCAGATGCGATCATCCAAAGTGCTGAATCATAAAGATTTTAAATTTTATTGCTGGCGCTATTTCTTCTGCCACACAGAGCCGTCGTTCAACTTTATCAAATTGCCTTCAATTTTTCCGTCGAAATTTATCTTTGTTCCCAGAACGCTTATCGTTATTGATATCCTGTCGCCGTCAACCCTGTATTCTCCAACCAGAGAAGGTCCATCTCCTTTGGATTTGAAAACGGCCTCTCCTCCAGGCTTAAATTCCACTGTTGTTCCCTTAGGAAAACCATAAAATCCTCCCTTGGATTCTATGCACTCGTATGTCCCGGAAACTCCGGAGCCGATACAGGCTGAAAAACAAAGGGCAAAGGCTAACCCAACAAGTATCAGGGCACCTTTCCTCATGCTCACTCACCTCGATCTAAGTTTTTAAACTTTTCGAGCCGAAAAGATTTAAATTTCGCAATAGAATTTTCTGACGTGAAGGTAATCTTCTCTCCAAGATTCTACGAGGTTTACAGTCACGAGCCCGCTGCGGAGCCCGGAAGAATGGAGGCAATCGTTAGAGAGCTCAAGGGCTACGAGTTCTTAAAGCCAAGGATGGCGGAGGAAAAAGATATCCTGCTCGTTCACACGAAAAGGCATTTCGAAGATATCAGAAAGGACAAAAAGGTCTTTGAACTGGCAATGCTTGCCGTTAGTGGTGCGATCACGGCGGCTGAGATTTCCTTCAAGGAGCCAAGTTTTGCGCTGATAAGGCCTCCGGGCCACCATGCAAGCCCGGACAGCGCCTGGGGCTTCTGCTACTTCAACAACATTGCCATTGCGGTTAAAAAGCTGCTGGTGGAGGGAAGAATTGCAAAGGCAGTCATCGTAGATTTCGACCTCCACTTTGGCGATGGAACTGCGAACACATTCAGAGATGAGCCAAGGGTGAAATACCACCACATGAGCGGAAGGAGCATTGAAGGAATCGCGGAGTTTCTTGAAAAGCATGATTACGATGTAATTGCAGTCTCTGCTGGCTTTGATCGCCATGTTGACGACTGGGGTGGGCTACTGGAGACAAAAGACTATACGGAGATCGGAAAAATACTTAAGGAATATTCGGAGGAGAAATGCGATGGAAGAAGATTTGCTGCGCTTGAAGGAGGCTACAATCACGAAGTGCTTGGTAAAAACGTTAAGGCATTCATAGTCGGATTCGATTAAAGCTGGCTCCTAAGCCTTCTTACTTCCTTTAGAAATTCATCCAGCGGCATTTGATCTATTTTTTCAACGAATTTGAAAATCTCCTCGAAATTCAAAATTTCCTTGCTGACGTAGCCCAAGTCCTTCAGGAGCTTCAAAGCCTGAAATTTAGCCTCTCCTATGTCTCCGTGAACTCTAATGGCAAGCAATATCGGTTCGCGGGTTGCAAAGAAGGAAATGCCCCCGGAGGTGTACGCAATTTCCGAAATTATTCCGCTTTCGAAGAATTTTCTGAACCTCGATAGAAATTCGACCAGATCTCTCGAGTTTCCCTTCACGAGATCTTCAAGATATGCGTACTCAAACATTCTGGGTCAGCCTCCTCAGCGTGCCCATTACCCTGTCTTCGTCAACGAATGCGATTATCGTCTCCTCTCCTCTGCTGAAAACCAAGCTTTCGCCGTTAACGACAGCATAGCCAGAGCAATTTGCTGGAGTTATGAGCTCAATTAGCCTCAAAATTTCCTGCCCAAGTTCTTCTGGAACCCCGAAAAGGGAGAGTTTGCCTCCGAAAACTATGACCTTTTCAGCATCCAAAAGCTTTGCAACCTTTGCCGCATCCACGGAAACGTTTTTTTGGTGGAATATATAAGCTTTCCCCCTTCAAAATCGGGGGAGTTCGATTGGAAAACGTTATCTATTCGAGGAGACATTTCAGTCCATGGCTGAAGTTTACGTTGTCGGTCACAAAAACCCAGACACGGACAGCGTATGTTCGGCGATCTCGTTTGCACATCTCCTGAACGAGTGGAAGAGGGCTAAGAAGATGGATGGCGTGATGAAGATGGATTTCGATGCAATCCCTGCGGTTCAGGGAGAGCTAAATGCAGAAACAAAGTTTGTATTGGAAAAATTCGGATTTAAAACTCCAGAAAAGCTCTTAGATGCCACTGAAAAGAGAGTCGCGCTCGTGGATCATACTGAAAAGGCTCAGAGCATAGAGAATCTCGATAAGGGAGAGATTGTTGCAATTGTAGACCACCACAAGGTCGGCGACATCACAACCCCGAATCCGATATTCTTCTTTGCTCTGCCTGTTGGGAGCACGGCAACCGTTCTGAAAATTCTATACGACAAAACCGGCGTTGATGTGCCGAAGGATATTGCCGGAATCATGCTCGCGTCGATCCTGAGCGATACCGTGATCTTTAAGTCCGCAACAACAACTGAGCTCGACAGAAAGGCTGCAGAGGAGCTTGCAAAAATAGCAGGAATAGGAGATATGGTTAAATTTGGAGTAGAGGTTAAATCGAAGCTATCAGAACTCACTGGGATGTCTGCAAAGGATATAGTGATGAGGGACTTCAAGGACTTTGTGATGGGTAGTAAGAAGGTCGGAATAGGCCAGATCGAGCTCCTCGACCTTTCGCTGATTGAGAACAAAAAAGATGAGATTTACAGCGAGCTCGTGAAAAAGAAGTCGGAAGGCTATTACAGCGTCTTTTTGATGCTCACGGACATAATGAGGGAGGGCACCGAGCTTCTCGTTGTTACGGACGAACCAGAAATCGTTGAGAGGGCGTTTGGAAAGAGGCTCGAGAGCAGAAGTATCTGGCTGGAAAAAGTCATGAGCAGGAAGAAGCAGGTTGTTCCTCTGCTCGAGAGGGTGCTCTCTCAGAGTTAGAGATCATCGAAAGCCTTTGCAACTTCGACACCCTTGGATCTGCATAGCCTTTCGATCTCATCCGAAACTGCCTTCCAATCAATTTTTTTAGCCCTTTCTGCGAATTCCTTTGCCTTTCCTGACATGAATTGCTTGGGTCTGTATTTGTCGTAGTAGAGCAGGCTGTTCGTAGCCTTCGCAATTTCCAAGATTTCTGCAATGCTCTCTTCGCTTACACCTGGAACTATTGGGCCCAGAAATATCCAGGTTTTTATTCCTTCGGCTGAAATCTTTTCCAGTGCCTTCACCCTTTCGCTTGGCGGCGAAGCTCCTGGCTCAATCGCTCTCGCGATGTCGTCTTCAAGCGTTGTTATTGTAAACCCAACGTCAACGAGCTCTATTTTGGAACTCAGGATGTCCAGATCTCTCACGACTAAGGAACCCTTCGTCTGGATGCTCGTTCTGAAGTTGCAGTCCAGCAGAATTCTGAGAAGTTCTCTCGTTAACTCTTCCTTGGCTTCTATCTTCTGATAGGGATCCGTGATCGTGCTAAGTCCGACAACCCCTTTCTTCTTTTTTCTGACCTCTCTCGCAAGAACCTCGACGATATTTTCCTTCACGACAACGATTTTACCCCAGTTTTTCCCGATACGGGGATCGCTGTAAAGTCTTGCGTAGCAGTATATGCAGCCATGGGAGCAGCCGATATATGGATTGAGCGTGTAATCGAGTCCTGGCAGATTGCTCTTTCCGAGAGCACTCGAAACCCTCGCTCTTTCTACAAGAAGTTCCATAGCGTCTTCTGCCTCTCAAGATGGCCTATAAGCTTCGAATTTCTCACCCATTCTTCGATCCCTATTCTTGAGAAATTCGAGAGGTACCTTAGAGCCTCCTGAAGTGTGCTGAATTCCGCATAATTCTGCCTGAAGCACTTCCTGAGCATTTCCCTCACAAACCAGACACCTATGGGGATCTTGAATCCGGGGTAAATCTCCCTCCAGAGGATTGCGCCAGACTGTCTTCTAATGCTGCGAAGGTATTCCGCGGTCGCCAGTCTTGACGCATAGTAGCAGCCGCCTAGGGATGCGTATGTTTTTCTTCCCCTCAGATCCTCCCAATCGGTCTCTACGCAGACTTCACGGCCGTAGTTCCACGTTGTGTTGGGGAACCACGCTTCTCCCCACTCAAAGCACCAGTTGTGGGGTGTGAGAATTACCATGAACAGATTCTTCTTCTCCTTCAGCACAAAGACTCTGTAGTGGTCTAAGGTTTCGAAATCCTTGATCTCGGCTACCAATTGTCTTGAAATCGTGTCATCCACGGCTGTAATCGCCCACCTTGTTGGAACCAACCTTCTATTTATACCGAGAGCTCCAGCAGAGAGTAATTTCTGAATGTGCGACACTGCAATTCCCTTCTCGTATAAAAGCCTCATGGCATCGAAAGCACCGAGATCTGAGCTTTCGTAAACCTCCTCCACGACTCTCGGTGCTCTAGGCGTGCTGCAGATCTTTACATCCTTAGCTGGAGCTGTAGGACCCATCGGAGGTATAGAATCATCGTAGGAGATTTTGGGAGGAGGTGGTTTTTCAAAAACAACTTCAAGTTCCACCGGTTTATCATAAAGGCTGATCTCCTGAAGAATTTCAGCTTCCCTTGAGCCTAAATTTCTTACATCCGAGATGAACTGACCGTGGACGAGGGAATACCGGAATTCGAGTATTTTCTCTATTTCCATGTCGGCCCAGAGTTCTGGTCTGTCGTAGAGCGTTGTATCGCCAACAACAGGAGGCACAGCCGGACAGACTCTTACCCTTGGATAGTTCGCCCTTCCGACAAAAATAGATGGCGGTGATGAGCCGAAGACTTCGGGGGAGATTTTGTCAAATTTTATCCTGTATCCCGAAAGCATCGGACAGTGAGGAAGATCGCAGAGCATTCTACCCCTGCACAGAATGCAGAGCTTCGGATCGAAATTTTGCACAGGCAAAATTTTGGACAAAATTTAAAAATCTTTTTTTGCATCGAGTGCATGGAAAAAGCCCTTAAATTCCTTTTGCTGATGGGAGTTGTCAGCCTTCTCGGAGATGTGGTTTACGAAGGGGCAAGAAGCGTAATAGGGGCTTATCTTGCCACATTTGGAGTTACCGCACTCATGCTCGGATTTGTAATTGGACTTGGAGAGCTGCTGAGTTACGGTTTTAGAATTTTCGCTGGATACATGGCCGATAAAACTCGGCGATATTGGGCCTTCACCTTTTTGGGCTATGCACTGATCTTCTCCATCCCGCTCATCGCTTTTTTCGACAGCGTTGCGCTAATATTCCTTCTCATAATTCTCGAGAGACTTGGTAAAGCTTTTCGTTCCCCTGCTAGGGATACCCTTATCTCTTTTGCTACCGCAAAGATGGGCAGAGGAACTGGATTCGGAATACACGAGGCTCTCGACCAGATCGGTGCTGTTATCGGGCCAATGATGTTCTTCTTGGTCATTTCTTTTGGCTACGGCTACAGAGAGGGTTTTCTTCTCCTATTCATCCCCGCAATACTCATGCTCCTCGCGCTTAACCTTGCAAGGCTGAATTACGTTTCTGAAGAACTGCCTCGCAGCGGGGGGAGTTCCAAAAAACTTGGAAGAGTTTTCTGGCTATACATGGCCTTTACCATTCTTGCCGTGGCGGGACTGGTAAACTTCCAGCTTCTTGCGTATCATTTCAAGGTAAAATCCGTTTTTTCTGATGAACTGATTCCTCTGCTCTATGCCCTCGCGATGGGGGTCGATGCAGTCTCAGCAATCCTCGCGGGAAAGGCATTTGACAGGGTTGGACTGAAGTGCTTGGTTCTCGTTCCCCTCTTGACTCCTCTATCTGTTCTAATGTCTCTTCAGTTGAATCCAATTGCAGGTTTAATTCTATTCGGATTTGTTCTCGGAATGCATGAATCCGTGATGCGTGCAGGCGTCGCAGAGCTGAGCGGTGCAGAGAGAAGGGCAACAGCCTACGGAGTTATGAACACGAGTATGGGTTTCGGCCTGTTTGCAGGTAGCTCTCTAATTGGTTTCCTGTACGACATTTCAATCGATGCTGTCATCTTATTCTCGCTCGGAACCTCCGTTTTAGCTCTTTCAGTGCTGCTGTTCGTGCTCAGAGAGAAGAAAACACGGGGTTGAAAAATTAATATTTTTAAGTCCCCTTGCGGAACATCTCAACGACTATGTAGCTCGACAGCATCTCCGCGACTTCAGGTGGAAGAGATGCGAGAAGCTGGAATATCGTTCCCATATCCTTGGGGAATCCCTTCTCAAGCCCGAGAAACTGCATTAGCTTTGGTCCGTATGTATCCATTGCCTTCTCCATTTCCGAAAAAAGCTTTGCTCTTGCTGCGATATCCATCTCTCCGGGAGCGAGCATGTTCAGAATGAGACCAAATGTTTCTATAAGACCCTCCGCTTCACTTGGAGGCATCTTCTTAACGTTTTCAGTACATGCCCTGAGGTCTCCAAGCATTGCATCCGCGGTCTGATCGTGTATGGGCGTTATTGTCAGATGCAGGCTCGGGGGGATTTTCATGTCCTGTATCCCCTTCTGGGGCTGTATAATCCATCCTCTCTTTGCCATCTCATCGCTCAGCTTGAAGAGGTTCACCTCCTCCGATGTGAAGGCTGCGATTACCGAGGGCTCACCCAAGGCCCTGTAGCCGATTTCTCTGAATCCCTTCAATATCCTGCTCTTAGCGCGTATTATCTTCCTCGCAAGCTCTCTATAACCTTCCTCCCCTAGAAAATGCACGACAGCCCAGGCAGCAGCTAAAAGAGCTTCAGAACGCGAAGAAAGCACAGCCGGATTGATTATTGGATACCCAGGCCACTTCAGGTTTGCGAACTGGGAGAGAAGCTTGTAAGGTCTATTTCTGAAGAGTATTATTGAGGCCCCGATGGGTGTGTATGGATACTTGTGCGGATCCATTGAGATCGAGCAAACTCCATCGATTCTGAAGTCGAAATCGGGAATTTTATCACCTTCCTTTTTCATGAAGGGCAATACGAAACCTCCAACACATGCATCGACGTGAAGCCAGATTTTCTTGTCCAAAGCAACTTCGGCTAGGTCCTCAATCGGATCTATGGTTCCAAGTGGCCAGTTGGGGGTTGAACCAACGATCATTGCCGTGTTCTCGTTTATCGCTTCATTTATGGCATCTACGTCCGCGGTGAAGCTTTCTTCGTCGATCCTCACTCTCCTCACCTTTAGCCCCATGTACTCGGCAGCCTTGTCGTAGCAGGGATGTCCCGTGATCGGCATCACTATTTCGGGAGTAATTATCTTTCCTTTTTTCAGGATAAAGTTATCTCTAGCCGATTTAACTGCAAGAAAAACGCTCTCAGTACCCCCGAATGTGAAAGTTCCCGTAACTTCCTCATCACCGTGCATAAGGGATGTGGCGATGTCCACGAGATCCTTCTCCATTCTGATCATGCTGGGAAACTCCGTGAAGTCGAGCATGTTCTTGAAAGCAAACATCTTCATCGCTTCGAAGGCAACGCTGCGCATCTCCTCGACTCCGGGCTCAAAGGCTATGGTAAAAAGCCTCCCGCTGAATGGATCGACATCTTCCGAGCTATATTCTTTCAGCTTCATGAGAATCTCTTCGCTTCCCAAACCCCTATCAGGCAGAGTTTTTCTCATAGAATAATAATGAACTAACTACTTAATAAACGTTTCTTGGCAATTTTTGGGGGAATCATCGATTCATCTCCTAAAATCCTCGAAAATCTCCGCACCACCTTCCCTGTATCCGCCCAGATCGAGCAAGACGGAGCGAAATCCGAGTTCGTGAAGCTTTAATCTCACCTTCAAAACCGTTGCTCTATCGAGAATTTTGTTAAACTCGCCCTCATCCAGCTCGATCACGGCAACTTTGTCGATGTTCCTCACGCGCAAGTTTCTGACCCCTATGGTCTCGATAATGTAGTTCTCGGCCTCATCCACCATCTTCAGCGCCTCTTCAGTTATCCTGAACCCATACGGTATTCTGGTTGCCAAGCAGGGCAGCGAAGGGGAATCGTGAACGGAAAGCCCCAGAAATCTTGCAATCTCCCTTATCTCCTCTTTTTCGAAACCAAATTTTACCCAGGGGCTTATAATCCTTTTCTCCTCCTCAACAGCCCTGTAACCCGGCCTGTCCTTTCCGAGATCGCTGAAATTTGTCCCCTCAAAGATTACCTCGAAACCTCTTTCCTCTGCAAGCGATGCGAGGGTTCTCAGCATCTTTTTCTTGCAGAAATAACACCTTTCCCTTGAATTTTCAGTAAATTCCCTCAATTTTAGCAAATCCAGCTCTACTACCCGGTGATCCACTCCGATCTCTCTTGCAACGGCCTTAGCTGCCTCTATTTCTCTGCTGGGAGTTGCCAGTGATCTGATCGTTACAGCAAGAACGCTGTCGATTTCTTCCTTGCAGATCGCCGCCAAGGTTGCACTGTCAACGCCTCCACTGTAGGCTACCAGAGCACTTTTAAATCCCCTTAAAAAATCCCTTAGTTTTTCCAGTTTTTCAGCCGTTTCACCCCTCATACTTCTCAATTATCTCCCTGAAGGCGTTCAGAACGTACTCGATCTCCTCCTTGCTCAGACCATAGGTGGATAACTTGAAATGCCTCGTCAGACCTGGCTTTATCCCGTGGATTCTCCTGTTCTTCAGTTCCTTGTAAAGGAAGAATCTGCCATCTTTCGCCCTTTTGGAAATCTCAAAAAGCTTTTCTGAAGAGAAAAACATCAGATCGTGGTTATGTGGCTTTTCCCCGAGCTGTAAGATGCCGATCTCTTCCATCTTTGAGGAAAAATATCTTGCCTTCTCGACTTCCTCATTCCACCTCTCCACCCTCTTTTTGACGGTGGGAAAAGAAGCGATGAGCGTCATCAAACTCGCTCCCCTTGCCGTGCAGCCTAAGAGCTCGATCTCCTTGTTTTTGTATTTGCTCGATCTTCTTAGAACGGTTTCCTCCCATTCCCCTCTCATTCCGAGCACTCCAATGGGCCCGCTCGAGGCCATCGACTTGTGCCCGCTCCCAACGATGAAGTCCGCTCCGATGTCCTTAAGCTTGACTGGCATCCTGCCAACCGCATATGCGCCGTTCACGAGCAGTGGAATATCGCGAGCTCTGCAGACCTCGGCAATCCTCCTTGCATCGGGCAAATTTCCGTAGTTTCCATCGGGGTAAGTGATTAATGCCAAAACGATCTCACCCTTTTTTTCGGTCTCCTCGATCACCTCTTCGAATTTTTCTGGCTTTATCAGGTAATCAGGATGCCCTGTGCTCGGCACCTCTGCAATATTCAATCCGGCTCTTTCGGCCGAGATGTAGCTCGAGTAATGTGCGTTTCCGTCTACAACCACCCAGGCGTCCTTTTTTGCAAGCGCGTGCATCACAGCGAACATTCCCTCCCTTGCTCCGCCTGTGATCCTTGCAACATCGCATCCCAGAAATTCGGGAAGCTCCCTGTGGACGAAATCATAAATTGGTGGGTTTTTTATCTCGTCAAGCCTTCCCTGACAGAAGTCGCAGACGCTGTATCCATCTCCCCACTCCAAGAGAGCTTCCTTGGCTTCTTCCGTCAGCTTTCCTCCAGTTTGCAGCGGATCGATGTTGATGAAGTCCTTTGCCTGTCTCCTGAGCATGTAGGATTTCTGCCTGAAATAAAAAAATTTCTCGTGAACACTGAAAGTTTTATCTTCCAGAGCTTGATTAGAGTCGTGAAGCTGCCACCTTCGATGAGGAGTAGAAAAAGATATATTGCCTTCAGGATTATAAATAAAGGAAGCGTGGATGAAAAAGCTCTCTCGGAGGCGATGATGAGAAATCTCACCGCGTTGTTTGGCGAAGTCTCCGCGGTGGAGTGTGGCTTAAGGCTTGAAAAATTCGATGGAGAGAGGGGGATAGTGAGATGCAATCTTGAAGCGCTCGATCGGGTTATGATAGCGCTCACGCTGATAGATCGGATCGGCGATGAAAGCGTTGCACTGCTAACTCTCGGAGTTAGCGGGACGCTGAAAGGATGTAAGAAAAAATTGGGGGTGTTAGCATGAATCTTCCACAGATGGGGTATGATAGGGCCATAACGGTATTCAGCCCTGACGGAAGGCTTTTTCAGGTAGAGTACGCGAGAGAAGCCGTTAAGCGCGGAGCTACTGCTGTAGGCATAAAGGTAAGAGAGGGAGTGATCCTTGTTGCGGATAAGAGGGTTGGAAGCAAGCTGCTGGAGGCGGATACAATAGAGAAGATATACAAGATCGACGAACACATCTGCGCCGCAACTTCTGGCCTTGTCGCAGATGCCAGAATCCTCATCGACAGGGCGAGAATCGAAGCCCAGATAAACCGCCTTACTTATGAAGAGCCCATAACTGTGAAAGAGCTTGCGAAGAGAATATGCGACTTCAAACAGCAGTTCACGCAGTACGGCGGCGTTAGACCATTTGGAGTTTCCCTGCTCATCGCAGGGGTGGATAAAGTTCCAAAGCTCTATGAGACAGATCCAAGCGGTGCATTGCTTGAATACAAGGCTACGGCAATAGGAATGGGTAGAAACGTGGTCGTTGAGTTCTTCGAAAAAGAGTACCGTGAAGACCTGAGTTTTGACGAGGCCTTGGTATTGGCTCTCGTGGCAATCGGAAAGAGCATCGAAAGCGAAATAAATCCATCGGACATAGAAGTGGGATATGTGAAGACAGAAGAGAAAGTTTACAGAGAAATGGGAGTTGAGGAGCTGAGAAAATACGTGGAAAAGGCAAATGAAAGAATTAAAGAAGAGCTGAAGAAGTAGTATGGTCTCGCTCGAGAAGGCGGTAGTGGCGAAAATAAAGAAGGGCGGAAGCGATTACGAAGTACTGGTGGACCCTTACCTGGCAAGAGACCTTAAGGAAGGAAAAGATGTGGATTTTGAGGAGCTTCTTGCCGTGGAGGAGGTTTTCAAAAACTCGAGGAAGGGAGAAAGGGCTTCTGCAGAAGAGCTGCAGAAGGTATTCGGAACGGCAAATCCGAGAGAGATAGCGAGAATCATAATAATGGAAGGGGAAGTTCAGATCACGGCGGAGCAGAGAAAGGATATGCTCGAGGCAAAAAAGAAGCAAATCATTACCTTCATAAGCAGAAATTCGATAGATCCGAGGACAAATGCGCCCCATCCTCCTGCAAGAATTGAGAGAGCACTTGAAGAGGCTAAGGTGCATGTGGACATATTCAAGCCAGTCGAAGCCCAGATAAAGGACATAGTTAAGGCTCTGAAGCCCATTTTGCCTCTAAAATTTGAGGAAATGGAGATAGCGATAAAAATCCCAGCAGAATACGCAGGAAAAGCGATATCTGCCCTTTACAACTTTGGGGGGGTAACGAAAGAGGAGTGGCAGAGGGATGGCAGCTGGATCTGCGTAATGAGAATTCCTTCAGGAATGTACGGAGAGCTAATGGACCTTCTCGGCAGGGTAAGCAAGGGGGAGGCTCTGACGAAGATCCTGAGGAGGATAGGATGAGAAGAATCGTTCTTCCGGGAGACCTTCTTTCCACGAATCCAAAATTGGCGGGTCACGGAACATACGTTGAAGGGGAAAAGGTTTATTCTAGGATAATTGGGCTTTTTGAGCAAACTGATAACTCCATCAGGGTTATACCGCTAAAGGGAAAGTACAATCCCTCGGTGGGAGACACGATAATCGGAATCGTGAGAGAAGTGACCTCAAATGGCTGGAACGTTGACATAAATTCTCCCTATCAGGCCTTCCTGCCCGTAAGCGAAAATCCCGAATGCAAGCCTGGAAAAAAGCTGAACGAAATACTCGACATTGGTGACGCGATAATTGCAAAGGTGATGAGCATAGATCCGAGGATGAGGGTCACGATTACGATGAAAGACAAGGTCTGCAGGGCTATAAGGTTTGGAAGAATAGTTGCGATAAATCCAGCGAGGGTTCCGAGGGTTATAGGCAAAAAGGGCAGCATGATCAAGCTCATCAAGAGCGAGCTCGACGTTCAGATAGTTGTGGGGCAGAACGGCCTGATCTGGCTAAATGGAGATCGCAGAAAGGTTGCAATTGCTGAGGAAGTGGTCTACCTTATTGAGGAGGAGGCCCATACGGAAGGGCTTACGGATCGTGTTGGAGAATTCATAAGGAGGAGAAAGAATGTCCAGACCGGATAAGTTCATAATCAATGGAAAAAGGCTTGACGGCAGACTTCCGGACCAGCTGAGACCGATAAAGATCGAGGTTGGCGTTCTCAGGAGGGCTGATGGCTCTTGCTACATAGAAATGGGTAAGAACAAGGTTGTTGCGGCAGTTTACGGTCCAAGAGAGGCTTTTCCAAGGCATATTCAGGATCCGAGCAAGGTTGTGGTGCGTTACCGTTACAACATGGCCCCATTCAGCGTTGAAGAGCGCAAAAGGCCGGGGCCGGACAGGAGGAGCATTGAGATATCGAAGGTGAGCAAGGAAGCCTTTGAAGCGATAATCATGAAGGAACTATTTCCGAGGAGTGTTGTTGACATCTTCGTCGAAGTTCTGCAGGCGGACGCTGGAAGCAGGACTGCGTGCATAAATGCGGCAAGTGTTGCCTTAGTCGATGCGGGAATTCCGATGAAGGGAATGCTGACCTCCGTCGCTGTTGCAAAGGTCGACGGAGTCTTAGTTCTCGATCCTATGAAGGAAGAGGACAACTTCGGCGAGGCGGACATGCCCTTTGCATTCCTAATTCGAGGAGGCAAGATAGAATCGATCGCGCTGCTTCAGATGGACGGCAGAATGACGAGGGCAGAGATAAAGGTGGCGCTTAATTTGGCCAAAAAGGGTGCTATGGAGATCTACAACCTGCAGAGGGAGGCCATAATGAAGCAGTTCGTCGAGGAGGGAGAAGAGAATGCCTGAAGACATTCTGGTCGACATAAAAAAGGACTACGTTCTCTCAAAGCTGAGAGATGGAGAGCGCATCGATGGAAGGAAGTTCGAGGAGTTCAGGAGGGTCGAGGTAAAAACAGGAGTCATTGAGAAGGCCGAGGGATCTGCCTTGGTCAGGCTCGGTAATACCCAGGTGGTGGTTGGAATAAAGATGCAGCCAGGAGAACCCTTCCCCGACACACCAGACAAGGGAATAATCATCGTGAACGCGGAGCTCGTTCCCTTGGCCTCACCAACGTTCGAGCCCGGGCCCCCTGATGAGACATCCATAGAGCTTGCAAGAGTCGTCGACAGGGGTATAAGGGAAAGCGAGGCCGTAGACCTTTCAAGGCTTTGCATAGAAGCTGGGAAGAGCGTCTGGATCGTTTTTGTAGACATACATGCCCTTGACGATGACGGAAATTTGCTTGACGCATCCGCAATTGCTTCGATAGCCGCTTTAATGAGCACAAAAGTCCCTGCAAGCAGATTCGGTTTGGGAGAAGATTTTGATTTGCCCGTAAACGATTTTCCAGTCTCTGTAACGTCTCTAATTGTCGGCAACAGGTTTTTGGTCGATCCTTCGAGAGATGAGCTCAGCGTTGGAAACACCACACTCACGGTTACTGTGGACAGGAATGACAGCATAGTCGCAATGCAGAAGAGTGGGGATTATTTGCTCAGCGAGAACCTTCTGGATCAGATAATCGATGCGAGCATAAGCGCGTCCAAAAAGATGAGGGAAGAGGTGCTGAAGCAAATCTCAAAAGCTTGAAAGGATTTCATCGATGTTTCTTATCTCCTCTTCGATTTTTGCAATTGCGGAGCTTGTGTCCAGATAATGCAGCTCGCTGCTGCACTGGGGGCAGATGAAGTTCATTGAAATCGCCTCGTCATAGCTGACCTTCAGGCACATGTTCGGGCAGATGTAGTAAATTGCATTTCTTTCAGCTTCAAGCTTTCTTAAAAGCTTTTCCTTGGTTTTTTCAAGTTCTCTTTTAAGAACGAGGCGGGCCTTATTGTAGTTGATCTTCCAGTAGTACTCCATCCATCCAGTCTCGTCATCTTTCCTCCTTCGATACTCTGCAAGCCCAAGCTCGTACATCGCAAAAAGGGCTTTCCTGATCTCGTTTATCTCGATTCCAAGTTCCAGTGCAAGCTGGTCGTCTGTGAACTCACCTTTAATACCCAAGGAATATAGAATTGCACCGATTTCACCGGCAACCCTTGAGATCAGTTCGCCAATGAGTTCCTCCCCTTTTGTCAGGACTTTCACAACATTAGTATTGTCATTCCTATTATTTTAAGCTTGCGTGCTATACACTCTTTATGTGTTGCTTGGCACCAAGTTTAAATACAAGCCAGCCGTCTCTTAGACCATGCAAGAAATCCCACTTCCCGAGATCAACATAGGTCTCGTCGGTCATGTTGATCACGGTAAAACCACGCTCGTGGCAGCTTTAAGCGGAGTCTGGACTGACAGACACAGCGAGGAGATAAAGAGAGGGATTTCCATAAAGCTCGGATATGCGGACGCAACCTTCAGGAAATGCCCCGAGTGCGAAGGCCTAAGCGCATACACGACAGAAGCGGTATGCCCGATACACGGAGTTGAAACGGAGATACTTCGAACTGTAAGTTTCGTCGACAGTCCCGGGCACGAGATGCTGATGGCAACGATGCTCAGCGGGGCTGCGATCATGGATGGTGCCGTTCTCGTGATAGCTGCCAACGAAAAATGCCCGAGACCGCAGACGAGGGAGCATCTTTCCGCTCTTGAGATAACGGGTGTCAAGAGAATCGTTATAGCCCAGAACAAGATCGACATAGTCCCAAAGGAGAGGATCCTCGAGAACTACAGGGAGATAAAGGATTTTGTGAGGGGGACGGTAGCCGAGAACGCACCGATCATCCCCGTTTCGGCTCAGCAGAAGGTCAACATAGATGCCCTCATCAAGGCGATCGAGGACACGATTCCAACCCCGGAGAGGGACCTTACTTCTCCGCCGCTGATGCAGATAGCGAGGAGCTTTGACGTTAACAAGCCCAATACGAAACCGGAGGAACTCGTCGGTGGGGTTGTCGGTGGTAGCCTGATGAGGGGCAGGCTTAGAGTCGGAGATGAAGTTGAAATTAGGCCGGGAGTGAAAATGGAAAAGGGCTGGGAGCCAATAACAACGGTTGTGGAGAGCATAATGGCTTCTGGCAGGCAAATAGAGGAGGCAACGCCTGGAGGACTTATAGGGGTTGCGACAAAGCTCGATCCATTCTTGACGAAGGCAGATGCAATGGTCGGAAACGTTCTCGGGCATCCCAATGAGCTGCCACCGGTTTTACTGGAGTTCACAATGGAATTCAAGTTATTCGAAAGGGTAGTTGGTGTCGAAGAGGACCTGACCGTGGAAAGGATAAAGACGAACGAGCCGCTAATGCTCGCAGTCGGAACCTCGATTACCCTCGGGGAAGTGAAATCCCTCAGGGGAGAGGTGGTTGAGGTTTCGCTCCGCAGGCCCGTGTGTGCTGAAGAGGGATGGAGAGTTGCAATAAGCAGAAGGGTTGGAGGGAGATGGAGACTGATAGGTTCGGGAGTAATCGTGTGATCCTTGATACAAATGCCCTGATATACGCGGTTAAGAACAGGCTGGATTTTTCCGAGTTTAAGCTCGTTGTCCCGAAGGCCGTTATCGAGGAGCTTTTGAGGCTGGAGGAGAAACTTTCAGGTGAAGAAAAGACAGCAGTAAAGGTCGCTTTGAAGCTGATAGAGAAGGCAGAAGTTGTTGAGAGTGGAAAAGGCGATGAGGGGATTCTTGAAGTTGCGAAAAAGCTTGGCTGCGGGATAATAACGAACGACAGGCGTCTCCGAAGAAAGGCTGAGAAGCTCGGAATTGCTGTGGGCTACATAAAGCTCGGAAAGATCGTCTTTTAGACCCACAGGAGGTTAGAACTTGCTCTGATAGTTCGCGAGGCTTTCCCTTAGCTCAACCACTCTTCCGATCACGATTACCGCTGGACCCGAGAGGCCTTCAGCCTTTACTTTACCAGCAATATCTCTTAGGGTGCCCACTACGACCCTTTCCTTTTTTGAGAGACCCTTCTCTATTACTGCAACGGGCGTATCTGCCTCTTTTCCGTTTTCAATGAGATTCCTGCAGATATCCTCGATTCTATAGAGACCCATCAGGACAACGATCGTTGCATTGAGCTTTGCCAGTGCATCCCAGTTCATCCTCTCCCGACTTTCCTGTCCGGTGATGAAGACAACCGCTGGATCGTAGCGTCTGTGCGTTATCGGAATTCCGGCGCAGCCGGGAACAGCTATTGCCGAGCTTACTCCGGGAACGTATTCGAATTCAATTCCCTCCTTGGCTAAAAACTCCGCCTCTTCACCACCCCTTCCGAAAACAAACGGATCTCCCCCCTTCAATCTTACTACTCTCTTCCCTTCCTTAGCAAACTGGACGAGCATCCTGTTTATCTCTTCCTGCTCGAACTTGTGCTCCCCCCTCCTCTTCCCAACACTGATGAGCTCGGCTCCAGTAGCTCTGAGAACGTCCAGCACTTCCCCAATCAGGTCGTCGTAAAGTATGATGTCCGCCTCCCTTATGACTTCGAGAGCCCTCATGGTGAGCAAATCCCTCCTTCCAGGCCCTGCGCCGACGATGTAGACTTTACCCTTCATTCTTCAGCCTCCTTCCAATTTCAGCTGCGTCCTTTATGGCTGAGTTTCTCTCGAGTGTTTCCTCGACCCTCAGATATTTCCCAGAAAGGATCTCGCATATTACCCTGACCTTCTCCCCTCTGACTTCGGCATAAACTCCAAAGGGGACCGCGCATCCGAAGCCGAGTTCCCTTGCGATCGATCTTTCAACCTGTGCTGCAAGCCAGGTTTCCTCATCGTTCATGAAAGAGACTAGCTCTCCTTCTTCCTCCCTTGTGGCAACTGCTATGATCCCCTGATTTGGGGGAGGAACTATGATATCCGGCGGAAAGCTTTGATAGTCTATTCTCAACCCAAGCCTCTGAATTCCCGCTTCGGCAACTATTATAGCGTCATAAAGCCCCTCCCGGAGCTTTTTAAGCCTGGTATCGAGATTTCCCCGGAGATTCTCGAAAATCAAATCTCTCCTCAGCCTTGAAAACTGTGCCCTTCTGCGGAGACTCGAAGTGCCGATCCTGGCATTTTCGCAAAGTTCTTCAAGCTTCTCCCCACTCCTCGCGATAAGCGCGTCGCATGGGCTGTCTCTTTTCAGCACAGCCGAGACCTTCGTCCCTTTAACCCTCTGACTCGGCACGTCCTTGTAGCTGTGCACCGCAACGTCTATTTCTCCCTTAGCGAGTGCCGTGTCTATGGCCCTTACAAAAGCACCCAGTCCCCTGAATTCGTGCAGGGGCCTGTCTTTCATTATGTCTCCCGCGGTCTTAATCGTTTTTATTTCGACCTCGTATCCTTCCTCCTCAAGCCTCTCTGCAACGAGCTTCGTCTGGGCCAAAGCCAGCTTGCTGCCTCTGGTTCCTATCCTGAGCTTCATAGGGCGTTTTCAATCGCTTCAAGGGTTTTTTCGATGTCCTCTTCAGTGTGCGCGTAGCTCATGAAGCAGGTTTCAAACTGTGAGGGTGGGAAGAAGGCGCCATTCTCGAGCAGCTTCCAGAAGAATCTCATGTAGGCTTCTCTGTCGAGTTTCAGGGCCTCACAGTAATTCTTAGGAACATTACCGAAGTATACGCAAAACATAGAGGAAATCTGAGCCAAGCTAACGCCTTCCTTTTTGCTTAGGAGATCCCGAATTCCGTCACAGAGCTTCTTTGTCTTTTCAGCAGTCTTTTCAACTATTCTCTCCCTCTCAAGTATCTTCACGGTTGTGTAGCCCGCGATCAGGCTCATCGGATTTCCGCTAAACGTTCCTGCCTGGTAAACATCACCAGAAGGTGAAACCCTGCTCATTATCTCCTTTCTTCCTCCGTATATTCCTACGGGGAATCCACCACCAGCGATCTTGCCCAATGTCGTGATGTCGGGCTTTACTCCGTAGCACTCCTGCGCTCCGCCGAGGGAAAGTCTGAAGCCCGTGATTATCTCGTCGAAGATCAGGAGAACATCGTTCTCCCTCGTGATCTTTCTGACTTCCTTCAGGTAATCCCCCTCTGGTATTATGAGAGCCGAATTGCCCATCACAGGCTCCATTATGACACATGCAACGTCTTTATTCTTTTCAAGCACTTCAGATAGCTTTTCAGCATCGTTGAATGGAACTTGCAGTGTGTTCTTCACAAAATCGCCCGGAACGCCCGCAGAATTCGGGGTGCCGAATGTGGTGGCTCCACTTCCAGCCTTTACCAGAACCGATTCATGCGATCCGTGAAAGCTACCCTCAACCTTCACTATCTTTTCCCTTCCAGTAAATCCCCTTGCAAGTCTCAAGGCAGACATCGTTGCCTCGCTACCCGTGTTTACGAACCTCAGCATCTCTATGGAAGGATAGAATTTCCTTATCAGCTTGGCATAGCTCACCTCGAGCTCTATAGGAGTTCCGTAAAGCCAACCCCTATCGAGCTGTTCCTTCAGAGCCTCCTTTACCTCTGGATTTGAATGTCCCAGCAAAATTGCCCCGTAAGCCAGACAGTAGTCTATGAACTCGTTTCCGTCTACATCGTATAGCTTTGAACCATGAGCTTTTGAAACGTAAAATGGATTTGGTTTGAAGGCCCTAACTGGACTGCTGACACCACCGGGCATGAGTTCGAGGGCTTCCCTGTAGAGCTTTACCGATCTATCCATTTGCATGCAGATGCTTTGGCTTGGATATAAAATTCCTTTCGCTTTGGCGAAAAATAAATTTAGCCAAAATCGAGTTGATTCCGTGAATAGGAATAAGCTTTACCTGCTATCGGCTCTCCTTTTAGCCTTACTGTTTCTCTTGCTTACTCCTTCCGAGAAAAGTGAAGTTCCTGTGCTTTACGGCTATAAAGTGGTGGCCGTGTATCCGCACGATCCGAGTGCGTTCACACAAGGATTGGTTTTTGATAACGGCAGCCTTTATGAAAGCACGGGCTTATACGGTAGTTCTACGATAAGAAAAGTCGTTCTCGAGAGCGGCAGAATTTTGCAGATTCGAAGTCTTCCTGCAAACTACTTTGGTGAGGGAATTGCAATCGTAGGCGATAAGATCTTCCAGCTGACTTGGAGGGAGCACAAGGTTTTTGTTTACGACAAGCAAACCTTTGAGCTACTTGGAGAATTTAGCTATTCAACTGAGGGCTGGGGGTTGACTTTCGATGGAAAAAGGCTGATAATGAGCGATGGTTCAGCGAAACTTTACTTTCTGGACCCGGAAACCTTTGAGGTTTTATTCGCAGTCGAAGTTCGAGACGGCGAAAAGGCGATAGCCAACCTTAACGAACTCGAATTCGTCGAAGGCTTCATTTATGCGAATGTGTGGATGGAAGACAGAATCGCCATCATCGACCCGGAAAATGGAAGAGTTGTTGGATGGATCGAGCTAAGCGGAATTTACACGGAAAGAAAAGATCCGGAGGACGTTCTGAATGGCATAGCCTACGACAGCGAAAAAAAGAGGCTTTTTGTAACTGGAAAGCGATGGTCCAAGCTTTTTGAGATCGAGATCATACCAAAGCAAAAATAAGTTTTCAGCTTATAAGAGCTCCGAATTTTCTTGCGAAGCCAAAGTTCTTGATCTTGAGCTTTCCCGTGAGCACAAGTTTGAGCTGTTTCAGAATTCCCGAGGAGGATAGAGAAGCCAGTGTGTTGTAATCTGCAACCGAGATCAGCGCAAAATCCTTTTTCGGTCTTTCGTTCTTCACCTCCACTCTTCCTCCTCGGAACTCCACTGTTGCTCCCACACCCATGTCCCTGACCTCCAAGAAGACCTTCCCATTCATCTTTTTCGCGATTTCTGCCCTATTCGGATCCTTTAGCTTTTGTTCGAGAAGCTGTCCAACTAAGTTGCCAAAACCGCTTTCAGGGTATATTACCTCAACCATGTAAAGCGTAGGAACGGCAATTTAAAAGCCTTGCCGATTTTAAGCCGAAGGATAAAATTTTAATGCAAGGAACATAAAAATAAACATGCTCAGCAAGTTCAAGCACCACGTGACGGAAAAACTAACCCCTTTGGGCTACGCACTCGGAAAAAGGCTCACACCCAATCAGCTCACGGCTATTGGCGTGATTTTCGGGATCCTCGCATTCTTTTTCATAATCAAGGGCAAGATCATTTACGGCGCATTCTTCGTTCTAATCAGCGGTGTCTTCGACATGCTCGACGGATTGGTTGCAAGGACGCAGGGATCGGCAACGAATTTCGGGGGATTTCTCGACTCGGTGGCTGACAGATACGTTGACGTCCTGATCTTCTTAGCCCTCGGAATTTACGGCATCGACTGGCTTCTGGTTTCGGTTGCGATGAGCGGTGCCCTGCTCGTTAGCTATACGAGGGCGAGAGCTGAGAAGTTCATTGAAAAATGCGATGTTGGCATAGCGGAAAGAGGTGAGAGGATGATCCTAATTTTCCTAGCAATGGTTTCAGGCTACATATACGAGGGTCTACTGCTCGTGGCAGTACTCAGCCACCTCACTGCAGTTCACAGAATTCTATACACGCTCCAAAAGTCGAGGGCTAATCCCTGAGAGCTTCGACGTTTATAGGTGCGAAGGAATCAGGACTTATTAGGAGCTCGAGAACAAAGGGCTTGTCGCTCTCGAGCATTCTTTTTATTCCTTCATCGATCTCGCTATCCTTCCCGACCCTGAAACCCTCGGCTCCGAATAATTCCGCAAGCTTTGCGAAATCGGGATTTCTGTGGAGTGTTCCGTATATTCTACCCTCTTTTCCGTGCTTCTGCCTAAAGTATAGAACTCTGTAACTGTTGTCGTTCACGACTACGATTTTCACATCTATTTTTTCTCTCACAGCCGTTTCGAGATCCTGAACGGTCATCATGAACTCCCCATCTCCAAGCACTGCTAAGGAATTGTAGCCTAAAAGTCTTGCTGCCATTGCTGCAGGTAAACTGAAGCCCATAGCTCCGTGATTCGTGGCTGCAAGGTAGCTCCTCGGAAATTTTGCTCTTAAGTAGGTTTGAGCATAGAGCACGTGCATTCCCTGTCCTGCGCAGACGACGTATTTTTCAAGCCTCTCGTTCAGCCTCTTGAAGAAAAGAGAGGGATTTACAAAACCATCATAGCTTATCTCGCAAATTCCGTCAACAAAATCATCCCACACCTTTTTCCAGCTGATAATCTCCTCGATCCAGCTTTTTTCCACCTCGTAGTCTAGTCCTGCGGTTAGCCTTTTTGTGAAATCGACTGCATCACTGTAGCTTATCAAAGAATAGTTCAGCTTTTTTCCGGCCTCTCTGTCAAGGGTGACCGCAATTATATCCCCCTTTGGCATGTTTCTGTAACCGTAGGTCGTCACATCGGAAAGCTGGCATCCGAGACAGATAACGCAGTCCGAATTTCTTAAGGCTCTGTCAGCATGATAGCTACCGCCCCCAAATCCAACTCTCCCAAAGCAGAGCTCCATTTCTTCGCTGATAGCTCCTCTACCGTTCCCTGTAGTAACAACAGGTATACCTGTCTTTTTTACAAGCTCAATAAGAGCTTTGCTGCCTTCAGAGCTGTTCATTCCATAACCAGCAACGATCAGAGGCCTTGCTGCCCTCTTTATTATCTCTACAGCTCTCTCGATTTCAGAATCGTCCGCCATTTTCCTTGAAGTGCGGATTACTGGCTGGGAATAGGAACAGCTTTCCCTCCAGACGTCTTCGGGAAATTCAACGTAAACTGGTCCGCATTCGTTTATTGCAGTTGAAAATGCCCTCTCTATTGTTTCAACAGCCTTTGCCGGATCTTCTATTCTGAAACAGCCCACAGTTATCAGCCTCATGACCTCGTACTGGTTTGCCTCAAGCATCGAGTTCTTCCCCTTTAGCTCCTTCCGAACGCTTCCTGAAATCAGGAGCATTGGAGAACCATCTTTGTAAGCATTTGCAACGCTTATCGCCGAGTTGAGTGTTCCGGGTGAGGCATGTGCAACAGCAACGCCTGGAAAACCCGTAAGCCTTCCCTCTGCGTCGGCCATCGACGCGGAAATTTGTTCGTGTCTGCAGGAGATATACCTTATCTCTTTGAAGTCGTAAAGGGCGTCAATGAAGTCGATGAGCGACGTGCCAATCACTCCATAAACCCTTCTAACACCAAGATCGCTGAGAGCCTTAGCAATCGCCCTCGAAACGTCCATGGAAAAATATTACATTATGCATTAAAAAATTTTTGCATAAAGCTCACCCCCTGAGCTTCGAACAGAACTCCTCGATCTCCCTGTTCACTTCCATCGGCCTCTCAAGCTGGACGCAGTGACCAGCTTGCGGAATTACAACGATTTTTGAATTTCTTATAAGCTTGTTAAGCTCCTTTGACTTCTCAACTGGGAGCAGAGCGTCCTTCTCGCCTACTATTATCAGCGTGGGCTTCTCGATCCTCTTTGCATCCTCTCTCAAATCTATTTTGGTCAGCGTCTTGTAGCCGTTCATCGCTGAGTATCGCGGAGTGTTTTCGATAACCTGCCTGAAAGCCCACTCCTTTAACTCCACCGCATTCTCGGCGAACGATAGGTTTTCAACGAGCCTT
>Ga0071330_1094300_pt1 | contig 49421 bp, 54 predicted proteins | sample GBScel77sediment_FD_63802 | JGI IMG/M metagenome (GOLD analysis project Ga0071330, IMG submission 63802) | Hot spring sediment microbial communities from Great Boiling Spring, Nevada - Cellulolytic enrichment Sediment 77C v2 (version 2) | ecosystem: Environmental > Aquatic > Thermal springs >...
TTTGCCATATCGTTCCCCTCACGCCCTAACTCCCAAGTAAAGCCATGTCTCTTCAACGGGTTTTCCGGCAGCGATGTCCAGCAACTCCCTGAAGACTTCCTCAACATGCTCATTTGTCAAGTCACGACCGCCGAGCCCATAGATGTAGTTGACGACTTTCGGTCCTCCGAGCGGGATGAACTGGGTGGCAGTTGTGTGGCGCTGGGTGACGAGGACATCGTAGAGGGCAGCCTTGACCTCGGTGAACAAAGGACCGCCCATCGTTGAGAAACTGTCGGCTCGGTCAAGGACGCCGATGGCTTGAACGCCTGCCAGAACCCGAACGAGTTCGTCGCGCGGGAACGGTCGGAAAACTCGGAGTTTAACTGCTCCGACTTTCAAACCTTGAGCCCTCAATTCTCTGACGACCTCGCGGACAGTCCCACAGGACGAACCGAGGGAGATGACAGCAACTTCGGCATCGTCCATGCTTTCAAGTTCCATGAAGCCATAGACTTTCGTGCCGAAGAAGTTGGCGAACTCCTCACCGACTTGAAGGATGATTTGCTTTGCTTGCTTCATCGCCTCAGTTTGTTGGCGCTTGTGCTCCATGTAGTAGTCAGGCAAATCAACCGGTCCCATCGTCACCGGAGTTTGCACTTTCAGGAGCGAGACTTCGGGCTCATACTCGCCGATGAATTCCTGAACCGCTTCGTCTGGGTAGACGGTTACTGGATGGACTGCATGACTGATGATAAAACCGTCGGTGATGACCATTACAGGCAACCGCGCCCGCTCCGCAATGACGACAGCCTGAATGAGCGAGTCGTAAGCCTCTTGTGGGTCTTCAGCGAAGATTTGAATCCAGCCGCTGTCGCGAGCGCCCATGACATCGGAGTGGTCGCAGTGGATGTTCAAGTTGGCAGAAAGGGAACGAGCGACAACAGCCATAACTATGGGCAACCTCAGACCAGAAGCGATGTAAAGCAACTCCCACATCAAAGCCAGACCTTGAGAAGAAGTTGCGGTCATTGCCCTTGCGCCCGCAGCAGCAGCGCCAATGCAAGCGCTCATGGCACTGTGCTCGCTTTCAACGGGCACATATTCGGTGTCAACTTTGCCGTCAGCGACAAACTGGGCAAACTGCATCACGATTTCAGTTTGGGGAGTGATTGGGTAGGCAGCGACGACATCAGGATTAATTTGCCTCATGGCTTCAGCCTGAGCCTCGTTGCCTGATAGGGCAACGAGCCTTTTTTGTTCTTCCGTTACTCTCGGTAGCGTTTTTGCAACTTCAACCATCTTCCCTCACGCTCCTTTTTCATTGGCTGACTTTAGCCGCTTCAAGTTCCGCTTCAAGCACCATAGTCAAGGCTTTCGCCTTGGGTGGGCATTGAAGCGAACACAACCCGCAACCTTTGCAGTGGTCGTAGTCAATTCCGACCACCTTGCCGTTTTCCAAGATGATTGAAGCGTCAGGGCAAACAAGCCAGCACATTAGGCATTGAACACACTTTTGCGGGTCAAAAATTGGTCGCTCCAACCGCCATGAACCTGTCCGATACATAGCGGAAGTTGCTGGCTCAGGGATGACTCCTCCCATCGGCAACTCCTTCCAACCTTTCGCTTCAATTCGGGCAGTTTCGTGGACGACAAGTTCAGTGGTCTTTGCATCCACCCACCTGACCTCGTTGTAGCCTCTTTCCAAAGCCTTCAAGTTGGCTTCAATGACTTGTGGGCGGTCTCGGTATCGCTTCTCCAACCGCTGGGCTGTGTCTTTCTGGAGGGTCTCAAGGCTTATGAGCCCTGTCACCCGAGCGAATGCGCCAAGCAGCGGGACATTGGGGATGTCCTGCCTAAGGGTCTCTCTAGCTATCCCTGAAGCGTCAACGGTCGCGACCCTGTAAGGCTTCAATTCCCAACGCTCCTGTGCTTCCTCAGGAGGCAAAGGCGTGTTGATGATAACCCAACCGTTGGGCTTCAAGCCTTCGGTGACGGGGATTGTGTCCATCAAGTGTGGGTCAACGACGATCACGATATCGGGCTCTGTTATGCTGCTATGCATGTAGAAGGGTTGGTCGCTCAGTCGGTTGAAGGCTTGCATCGGTGCGCCCCTTCGCTCAGGACCGAATTCGGGGAAGGACTGGGCATACTTCCCCTCCCTTAACGCTGCTTGGGCTAAAATGTTCGCTGCCGTTTTCGCCCCTTGACCAGCCCTTGCGTGCCAACGAACTTCTATCAAAGTCCGCTGTGCGTTGGCGCTCATCTTCTGTCGCCTCCTTTTGGAGTCGCTCTGCCTTTTTATTGTCACCTCGGCGTTGCCGTTATGGCTATCGGGAATTTTCCCCTACACAACTTGCACTCCCCAATTTCCCTCAAGCAGCACCTTTCACCCTTAAAAGTGTTGCGACAAATTTGTGAAACGGCAAGGAGGTTTGACCATGCGTCGGCACTTGAGGCACTTGAGGTCACTTTGGTGGCGGGAGAAAAGGGTTTGGGAAGTCGCTAAGATAGAAGTCGCTGATGCCCAAAGACTTTCCGAGCAACTGAGGATCTCTTCGCTGCTGGCGAAAGTCCTTTGCGCTCGCGGGTTCAAGACACCCCAAGAGGCGAGAACCTTTTTGTTGGGAACAGGCAAAGACCTGCCCGACCCAAAAATCCTTTCCGGCATTTCGGAAGCAGCATCAATTTTGTCCGAAGCGGTAAAAAGCGGGACACCCATTTTGGTTCACGGTGACTACGACGCTGACGGCATAAGCGCAACCGCTCTCTTAGCAACGACGCTCGCTAAACTTGGTGGCAAAGTCGCTTGGTTTGTCCCTAACCGTCTTCAAGACGGCTACGGTGTCAGCACCCGCGCCGTTAAGATGGCTAAGCAGAAGGGCATAAAACTTCTCGTCACTTTGGATTGCGGAATAACCGCGACGGAAGCCATTGAGTTGGCGAAGAAATTGGGCATGACCGTCATCGTCATAGACCACCACGAACCGACCGAGCAATTGCCCCCGGCAGACATAATTGTCAATCCCAAAATGCCCGACAGTGGCTACCAATTCCGTGACCTGTGTGCGGGAGCGCTTGCGTTGAAAGTTGCCCACGCAACTTTAGAAGCGATGGGTAGGTCAGTTTCCGTCAGCGACCTTCCCGTTGAGTTAGCCGCTATCGCTACTGCTGCCGATGTCGTCCCGTTGGTTGGCGAAAACAGGCTCATCGTCCGAGAAGGTTTGAATTTGCTCCGTTCGGCAAGGCATTTGGGTTTGAAAGCGCTGATGGATGTCGCAAGGGTAGAACCTTCAAACCTTCGCAGTTTCCACCTGAGTTTCATCCTTGCCCCCAGAATAAATGCCGTCGGTCGCATGGACGACCCCAAGCCCGCTCTCAAGTTGCTTTTGACCACCAACCAGAACGAAGCCTATCAATTGGCGACTAAACTGGACGAGGAAAACCGAAAGCGACAGAAAGAAGAAGACATGACCCTACGCATGGCAGTTGAGATGGTTGAAAGCGAACTTGACTTGACAAAAGAGCGGGTCATCGTCTTGGCATCACCTGAATGGCATCCCGGCATTATCGGCATAGTGGCAGCAAGGCTCGTTGAACTTTACGCGCGCCCAACTTTCCTGATCGCACTCAAAGGAGAAATTGGCAGAGGTTCTGCCCGAAGCATTGAAAACTTCTCCGTCTCAGACGCTTTGCTCGCGTGCAAATCCATCATCGTCAGCGGTGGCGGTCACAAAGCAGCGGGCGGATTTGTCATCCCCTGCGAAAACATCCCTCTCCTCCGTGACCATCTAAACGCTTTGGCAGAGGCTTGGCTCAGCGATGAGGATTTGCTCCGCCGAGTCCGCATAGATGCCATCGTTTCCGCCAACGAAATCAACCTTAAAACTGTCAAGGAACTTGAAGCCCTTGAGCCGACAGGATATGGCAACCCCAAACCCGTGTTGATGCTTCAAAACGCCAAACTCGTTTACGCCGAAAAGTTGCCGGCGCAAGGGACAAGCAGATTGCTTGTCCGAGTTCGGCAAGGCGAAAGGGTTTTGGAATTGGTGGGGGATGGCATGGGCGAACTCGTCAACGAGTTGCAATTGGGTTCAACGGTTCATGTCTGCTTCACAGCCGAAGTCAAATACACCAACGGCATCCCCACCCTTGACCTTCAAATCGTTGACATAGCACCCGCAAATTCCGAACGCATTATCCTTCGCCAAAAGTGAACTTGCCAAATGGCACAAGGCAAAAAGTCCCTTTTGAGCGAAGGTGATCAAAGTTGGCGCAAGTTCGGAAGGACTTTAAGCCCATCGTTCTCGTTTCTGCGTCGCCTCGGCGACAACAGTTGCTCAAGCAAATCGGCGTCCCGTTTGAGGTTTGCCCTGCAGGGATTGACGAAACTTTGCCCAACCGAGTTGACGACCCTGAAGCCTTTGCGGTTGAATTGGCTTTCAGGAAAATCCGAGCCGTCGCAAAAGAGTTTCCTGATAGGTGGCTTTTAGCAGCCGACACATTGGTTTTGTTTGGCAATGAACCTTTGGGCAAGCCGAAAACTTGCGAGGAAGCAGCCTTGATGTTGCGCAAACTTTCTGGACGAACGCATATAGTCGTGACAGGTCTTTGCTTGGCGAAGACCGACAAAAAGGGCAGAATCCGTCGGTGCCTCAAAGCATCAGAGATGACATTTGTGACCTTCCGCAGTCTGACCGACGAAGAAATCACAGCCTACATTGCAACTGGTGAACCTATGGACAAGGCAGGCGCTTACGGCATACAAGGTAGGGCTGCTATCTTCGCAACCCGCATTCTCGGCTGCTACTACAATATCGTTGGTTTGCCTTTGGCAAAATTGGCGATGATGCTCAGAGAAGCAGGCATAGAGGTGACGGGGTTTTGGCAAAGTTCATGCAACGAAAGTCACGAGACCAACCGAACGGGAACGCCCCTTTCTGCAAGGTAGCGTTTGATGTCGGCGATGCGATATTTGCCGTAGTGAGTGATGGAAGCAATCAATGCCGCCTCCGCTTTGCCGATGGTCAACGCCTCATAGATGTGCTCCAAAGTTCCTGCACCTCCTGAAGCGATGACGGGAACTGGAACTGCTTCTGCCACCCGTTTGGTCAAACCGATGTCGTAGCCTGCTTGTGCGCCGTCGGCATCCATGCTTGTCAACAGAATTTCACCTGCCCCCAACTCAACGGCTTTGACAGCCCACTCAATTGCGTCCAAACCTGTAGGTGTCCGACCGCCGTGAATGTAAACTTCCCAGCAGCAGTTCTCTTCAAACCGTTCATCACCTTCAAAAGGTTTCGGCTCACGACCGACCCGTTTAGCATCAATGGCAACGACGATGCATTGGCTGCCGAAACGCTCAGAGGCTTCGCGAATTAGGTCAGGGTTTTGCACGGCTGCGGTGTTGATGCTGACTTTATCGGCACCTGCCTTGAGCACTTCTCGGATGTCTTCCACAGTCCTCAAACCGCCGCCGACGGTGTAAGGGATGAAGACTCGTTCAGCGACCCTTGCTGCCAGTTCAACGACGATTCTGCGCCGCTCAGCAGAAGCCGTGATGTCCAGAAAGACCAACTCGTCAGCACCTTCGGCATCATAGTAAGCGCCGAGTTCAACGGGGTCGCCAGCATCGCGAAGTTGGAGAAAGTGAGTTCCCTTGACAACTCGTCCGTCCTTGACATCCAAGCAAGGGATGATTCGTTTCGCCAGCATCTTCATCACCTCAGCCCAATTTTCAACAGACCAAGCAGACGAAGCCCTTGAGGTATTCGCTCTCGGGAAAGTTTAGCAATATCGGATGGTCACGGCTTTGGCTCAGTCGCTCAATGATCAACACCTCCCGCTTAGCGTCAAGGGCAGCCTCAAACAGGACTTGTTGGAACATTTCAGGGCTGACCATGCCCGAACAGGAGAAGGTCACGAGGAAACCACCGGGCTTCAGCAACCTCATTGCCAGCCAGTTGATGTCCTTGTAACCGCGCAAAGCGTTGGGCACCGTTGCTTTCGTCGGAGCAAACCTTGGCGGGTCAAGGATGATGGCATCAAATTGCTCGCCTGCGTCGCGGAACTTTCGCAACACTTGGAAAGCGTTGCCCTCCAAAGACTGAACTGACCCAGCGAACCCGTTGATGGCGGCGTTCTCTTCTGCTAACCTTAGGACTTCTGCGGAAGTGTCAAGGTTGATGACTTGCTTTGCCCCTGCCCTCAGCGCGTAGACGGCGAAACTGCCCGTATAAGAGAAAGCGTTCAGAACCCGTTCGCCCTTTAGATACGGTTCCGAACGGAGGCGGTTTTCGCGTTGGTCAAGGTAAAAGCCCGTTTTGTGCCCGCGCCAAACATCAACGAGGAATTTGAGCCCGTGCTCGGTTATGGTGACTCGCTCGGGTGGGGGTTCGCCTTTAATCGGTCCGATGCGGGGCAAAAGTTTTTCCCTGAGCCTCGTGTCAAAATCGCTCCGCTCAAAAACTCCTTTCGGCTTGAGCAACTCCATCAAAAATTCGGCAAGCAAATCACGCCACTTCTCCATCGCGGGCGTGTAAATTTGCACGACGACGAAATCGGCATAGCAGTCGGCAATTACTCCGGGCAAGAAATCGCTTTCGGCATAAACGAGCCTGAAGGCATCGGTTTGGTCTGGTATGCCCAACTGTTTGCGCCTCTGCCATGCCTGCTGTAGTCTGTTCCAAAGCCACTCTTCATCAAGCCGCTCGTCCGGTCTCCAAGTTGCAATGCGGACGGGCACTTCAGATTGAGGGTTAACGAACCCGCGAGCCAACCAAGTCCCGTCTTGGCTCACGACATCAACGACATCGCCCGGTTGAACTTTGCCTTCAATTTTCGCCACTGAACCGCTGAAGAGCCAAGGGTGGCGTCTTTTGACCGCATCTTCGCGCTCTGGCTTGACAATCACTTTCCCCGTCGGTTCGCCCTTTGGCATGCTGACCACCTATGCAGCGATTTTGTCGCAATGTGGCAAACTGATGACTGTCCTATTGGGAAAACCGTTTGCGAAAGGGGATGGGCAAAAATGGTCGGAGTCAAAGTCACGCCCCAAGAGAAAAACTCCCGGCTGAGAAAACTTTTGGAGCAACCGGGTATCATCCGCAGTTTTGGCGCCCACGATGTTTTCACCGCACTGCTCGTTGAGCGGGCAGGTTTTGAAACCGTTTTCATCGGCGGTTTCGGAACTTCGGCAAGTCTATTGGGTTTGCCAGACATCAACTTCCTGACCCTAAGCGAGATGGCTGATGCTGTCCGAAGGATGGCTCGCCGCTTGACAGTCCCGCTGATCGCTGACGGCGACACAGGACACGGCGATGTCCACAATGTCGTTAGGACGGTCGTTGAGTTTGAATCGGCTGGTGCGTCGGGAATCATCTTGGAAGACCAAGTTGTGCCGAAAAGGTGCGGTCATTTTGAAGGCAAGCAAGTCATCCCTGCTGAGGAGATGGTTTTGAAACTGAAAGCAGCACAGAAAGCCCGAACGGACAAAAACTTTGTCATCATCGCCCGAACCGACGCCCGAGAAGTTTACGGTCTTGAAGAAGCCATAAGGCGAGCCAACATGTATGGCGATGTTGGAGCCGATGTCGTCTTCATTGAAGCACCGATGTCCGTTGCCGAACTTGAAGAAATTGCCGAACGCGTCCCATATCCCAAGTTCGTCAACATGCTGACGGGCGGGAAGACACCCATCCTGACGGCAAAAGAGTTGGAGCAAATGGGCTACAAAATCGTCGTCTACCCCATTGACACTTTGTTGGTGACGGCGAAGGCGGTGATGGAACTGACGAAGGCGTTGATGGAAACAGGGACGACTTTGGCGATGCGAGACAGGATGGTGACCTTTGACGAACTCAAAGAAATTTTGGGCGTTGACGAGTGGCTTGGCTTGCGGGATGCCCTGAAAGCCTGAGCGAGCAAAGGTAGGTGATGCCCGTGCGAGTGCTCGTAGCCGAAGACGAATACCTCGTGCGTGAGGAAATAAAAGCGTCGCTGACCGAACTCGGGCACATCGTCGTCGGCGAAGCAAGCGACGGCGAGACAGCCTTGAACTTGGCAAAATCCGTCAAGCCTGATGCTGCTGTCCTGGACATCAAAATGCCGGGCAAAGACGGGATTGAAGTTGCGAGAGAACTTGTCAAGGAAGGGATTTGTGCTGCGGTGCTCCTCACCGCTTACGCCTTGCCCGAGTTCATCCAAAGGGCAAAGGAAGCGGGAGCGTTCGGCTTCCTGACCAAGCCTTTTGACCCCAAAGCCTTAGACGCTGCCCTGCAAATTGCCGTCGCTCGGTTCCACGAGTTCAGGAAGTTGCAGGAAGAAGTTAGCGAGTTGGAAGAGGAGTTGGCGACGAGGAAACTGGTGGAGCGGGCGAAAGGTTTGCTCATGAAGCACTACAATTTGAGCGAGGACGAAGCCTATAGGTTGCTTCAGCGGCGAAGCATGGAAACTCGCAAGCCGATGCGAGAGGTCGCCGAGGCTGTCTTGATGACCCTTGAATTGATGGAAGAGCCGAAGGCGACGAGAAAGAAACGGTGAAGGGTGAAGGGGATGCGAATCCTTTTCGTCTCGGAATGCTACCATCCAGTCCGAAACGGTGTTGTGGCAGTCATTGACATTTTGACGGAGCAACTCAAAAAGCGTGGGCATGAGGTCATGATAGTTGCGCCCAAGCACCCGAAATCCGAAGGTGACCCAGAATGGGTTGTTCGCATCCCTTCCTTGCCGAACCCTTTCTACCCAGACTACCCTGCAGCCGTCCCTTGGGCTCGCCAATTGCATCAGGTCATTGACACCTTCAAGCCCGACATTGTTCATACCCACTCTTTCATGTGGCTTTCCCGTTTCGCGCTTAGCCATGCCCAGAAGCGCGGCATCCCCGTCGTCACAACTTTCCACACCCTCGTGACCGAATACTTGCACTATGCGCCGGTTCCGAGGTGGATTAGTTTGCCTTTCATCGCCCGATGGGTTGCATCTTTTTGCAACAAGTGCCAAGTCGTGATAATCGTCTCGCCCATTGCTGAACCTCTGCTTCGTTCCTTTGGTGTTAAGACGCCCATTGAGTTCATCCCAACAGGAATTGACGCCGAGCAGTTCGGAAAAGGCAACGGTTTCCGCGTTCGGAAGGAGTTGGGAATTCCAACGACGGCAAGCGTGCTGCTCTATGTCGGGCGGATTGCCAAAGAGAAAAACATCGCCTTTTTGCTTGAAGCCCTATCTCCTGTCTTGGCTGAAAGGCTACGGACTTATCTGGTCTTGGTCGGCGATGGTCCAGAGATGGCAGCAATGAAGGCGAAGGCGAAGAGTTTGCCTGGCGGGGAACGAATCATCTTCGTCGGCAGTCGCCCGAGAAACGAAATCCCAGACTTTCACGCTGCAGCAGATATTTTCGTTTTCGCTTCAGTCACAGAAATGCAGGGTTTAGCATTGACGGAGGCGATGATGTCGGGTTTGCCCGTCGTTGTGATCGGTGAGGGTGGCATCCGATACTTTGTCAAAGACGGCGAGGTCGGTTTTGTTGTCCCCCACGATAAAATTGGGTTCGCAAACGCCGTCAGAACCTTGTTGGACAAGCCACATCTGAGGATGGCTATGGCTGAGCGGGCGAGAATGTTTGCGATGCAAACTTTTTCACTTTCGGTGTGCGTGGACAGGCTTGAGAGCCTTTACCAAAAGGTCTTGGCAAAAGAATTTGAGCGTGTTTGAAAGTTGGGCGGGGAAGGGTAAACAGGCAACGACGCTGCCGATAAATCGGAGGTGTCACCAAGTTGGCAATCTTTTGTCGGCATTGCGGCAACGCAATAGGGGACGGGGTGGAAAAGTGCACTCACTGTGGCGCTTCATTGAACGGCAAGGCTGTTCCCGAAAACATTCAAACTCCACTCACTGAGCCCGCCAACAAACTGCCAGAGGTTTCGCCAGAAGATTTGCTGGCTCAAGCGATGAAGTTGGCTGATGAAGGCGCTTACGACGATGCGATTTTGCTTTGCCGACGGGCAATTGGGCTCAAGGGAGACTTCGTTGCCGCATACGCTTTCTTGGGCGAACTTTACGAGCGGGTCGGTGAAAGAGATAAGGCATTGGCTGCTTACGAGAAGGCACTGGAACTTGACAAGGACTATGAGCCCGCAAAGTTGGGCAAAGAACGGCTTGAAAAAACTCCGCCGCCTGAACCAATGCCTGCTTCCCAGCCTTCAGTCCCTAACTGGGTTTGGTCTGGTCATCCCCTGCCTTTGCTGGGAGCGACAGCGTTGGTGATTTTCCTGCTGTTCGTTGTTCGGGCTATAGTTCCACCCGTTCCCAAATCCCAACCTGTCCCGCCACAGCCTCCAATCACTTTAGCACCTTTGCCCCAGCCCCACGCTGCCCCTGCAACTGCTCCACCATTACCTGCAGCAGTTGAGGTCGCATTGAAGAGAGGGATGGAAGCGCTGAATGCCAAAAGATACGACGAGGCAATCAAGTGGTTTGAGCGGGCATTACAGTTCGCACCGAACAACAATGAAGCCAGAAGTTGGCTTTTGATTGCGAGGGCAATGAAAGAAGAAGTCCAATCCCAGCGCCGACCACCTGTTGTTGCGGCTCGCCCAGAGACAGCGCCTCTGCCCGTTCTGCCTGCTCCCCCGCCTCAAAGGGAATCTCATGCTGAGGCAATGCAGACTCCCCAAAGGTCATCTCAACGGTCTCCAACAAGAGTTGAATCCCGCCAACAGCAGACCAATCAGCAACCACAACCGGCATGGGGTTGGCAATCTCAGTGGGGTTATCCGTCGCCTATGATGCCTCAATCGCCGCAAGCCAATCCTTTCATTGTTCCCAGTCAACCCCAACGCCCTGCAATACCCAACATCCCACAATCGCCAGCAATTCCATCGCCGACAGAGAAGCCACCTGCAATTCAACCGCCAACAACTTCAGTGCCCTCAATTCCGCCACCGCCTCCAAGCATTGAGGACTTGGAGCGACAGGCTGCTCAAAAGGTCTATGAAGGCGACTTCGCTTCAGCGGCACAAATTTACCGAACCATCCTATCACGAGGCGTTGGGATTGAGCGTGAAGGCTACATCCGTCAACAACTGGCTTTGGCTTTGCAACAACTGCGAAGATACGACGAGGCTGCTGAAGAATACGCTAACGCCATCGCTGCTTACAAGCGTCAAATTGAACAGGGCATAAATGTCGCCGCCGCTCAAAGAGGAATTGAAGCGTGCCAAAGAGGACTTGAAATTTGCAGGCGGGCAAGGTGAAACTGCATGAGGCTCATCGCAATACCGCTCCTTCTGTTGACCATTGTCGTTCCTGCGACTTCTCAACCGTTGACAGTTTTGCTTTTGCCGCCACCTTTGCCGCCAGTTAACAGCGACGCTCAAGATGCAATAGTGGCTGCTTTGCCCGTTGTCTGGCAAAAAGTGATGGGCAAGTGGGCTGTCGTTACCTTTCACAAAGAGTCGCCTTCAATTCGGCGTGCCAAGTTGGAAGGCAAATTGCCACCTGATGCCTTGATGAACCCTTACGAACACGCCGACAAACTTTGCGCCATTGAAGGCACGAAAGTCGCCCTTTGGCTCAGGGTGACGAAATCCGAAGACAAAACTCCGCAAGCGATTGAAGCGAGGGTGCTTTTTCCCGTTGATGCCCGTTTTGAAGTTGACATCTCCCAAACGCCTGTCACGGATGAGGAGCGGAAAGTTTTTCGCCCCATTTTGCCCCGAACCCCACCAACGCCCGAAATGGTTCTCGCCTTCAGGCTTGGACAGTGGTTGAACGAGCAAGTCAAACCTGCCCTTGAATCAGAGCCCACTCAAGGCACTGCCCCCGACTTGAAAGTTGCCCAATCGCTGATTGCGGAAGGCAAGTGGGACGAAGCCATTCAAGCCATAAGCCGCATAATCGCTGTCTCGCCGCAAGACCCGACCCTTTACTTCCTGTTGGGGCAGGCTTATGAGGGGCAACGGAAATGGGAGGACGCTTTGCTTGAATACCGAAGAGCCGTCCAGTTGCAACCTGATTTTCTGGACGCATGGAAAGGCATCGCAAGAGTTGCAGCACAACGAAACCGATGGGATTTGGTCTTGACGGCAGTCAGGCAAGTCCGTAAAGGACAGGAAAGCCTTGAGCCGACTTATTTGGCTTTGGGCGCTAAGGCTGCTACCAACTTGGCGTCAACCGCTTGGAAGCAAGGACGGGACAGGGAAGCAGAAGCGTTGCAAAAGGAAGCAATTGAACTTGACACTTTGTTGCTTCAAACTGCCACAGAGCCTTCAATGGTCTTAGAAGCGGCTGAACGCTTCCAAACCAACCGCAAGTGGGATTTGGCAGCAGATGCTTTGGCTAAACTCGTCACTCAACTTACCCTTGACCTTTCCCTCGCCGACCGAATTTTGAGGATGGCGTGGGTTCTGAGGCGGTCTGACCTCGTTTACCAGTTCCTTCTCCGCATCGCTTCAACGAAGGAAAACTGGATGCCTAGCCGAGATGTATTTCGCGTCGCCGTTGGAGTTTTAGACGATGAAGCGGTGAAGTTGTTTGAGCAAGTCAGAAACAGCCTCGCTTCCTTTGATGCCACGAAACTGAGCCGTGAAGATTTGATGGCTCGGCTGCAGAAAGTCAACGCCGAAGCGGAGCAACTTCTTAAAACCGCCCATGCCCTCAAAGCACCAGAAATTTTCGCCAAAACCCACAACCGAAGGTTGCTCAGTTACGAACTTTTCCTGCAGGCAACCACGCTTTTGATGCAATGGGTTGAGCAACCCGACGACCTGACCCGCCGCCGCTCCGTCGTCCTGTATGAATTCGCCCGAACAGAGTTGGAGCAAGTTTGGAAAGAGGAGCAAAGGTTGAGGTGAACTTGTCCCATCGCACGAACTTGGCGAAAACCTTATCTCATGAACCTTGCTGCCCATAATTACCGAGCCATTGGACGAAAGGCAAATCATCAGCAACGGCTTGAAACAATCGCTCATCAGCAGTGAGCAACAGGCAACCTTCCTGCTGAGCGAGCACGATGTAAATGCTGTCGTAAACGGGAACGCCGTGACGAAGGGCAAAATCCAAGACATCGCTCAAAGGCGGATTTTGAAGAACACTCAAGATGCCCTGCTGGATATAGGATTGAAGGAATTGCTGCAAGTCCCTTGCAGTCGGCTCATCTATTCTCCCTCGGCGACAAGCAACCCAGATGGCATTGGCTACTTCCCACAAGCAGAACTCAGGGACAAGTAAGGCTTCCACTTGACCGTTTCGGAAATCTTGCTCCACTCGCAATGCGTCTGCTGCCAAGGGTTCGTCGGGCAAAAGCCATTTCACGACCACGCTGGCGTTCAAAACTAATCGCACCACTTACCACTCCTATATCGCATCTCCGTCAAGATGTCAGTGAGCGTTACGCCTTTGAGTCGGTCTTTCATTCGCTCACGCCAACGCTCTATTTCAGCGATGGCTTTTCTGCGCTTTTCCAATTCTTCAGGCGTGATTTTCACGGGTTGTGGCTTTGGCTTGACCATTGCCTTCAACTCAGCAACTTCCCGCTCCAACTTTTCAACCCGTTCGGCTAATTCCTGCAAAGTCATCTTCGGACACCTCCTAAAGGCAGCGAGTAGCGAGTGGTGAGTAGCGAATGGCGAGTAATGTTAGACGACTACTCGCTGCTGGCTACTCGCCACTCGCTTTTATGCCACTTCCCCTTTCGTCACCCTAAGGAAGACATCTTCAAGGTTCATTGTCGTTTCGCTGAAGGTGGCGATGCGGTGACCGTCCAAGATGATGCGGCGCAAAAGTTCGGCTTGGGCTTCGTCGTCGCCAACAAATTGCGCCTCCACCGTGCTGTTGACAACTTGGACATTGACAATTTCGGGTTGTTTCCTCAACCACTCGGCGAGTTTATCCGCACCGTCAAGGCAACGGATGGTCAAAAGCCTCGCAGGCTGAAGTTGCCGCAAAATGTCATCAACATCGCCCCAAAGCAAAAGTTCACCCTTCTCAATGATGCCGATTTTGTTGCAGAAGTCGGACAACTCAGGCAATATGTGCGACGAAACGATGACGATTTTGCCCATCGCACCAATCTCCCTCAGCAACTCTTTCAACTCGGCTCTCGCTCTCGGGTCTAAGCCCGATGCAGGTTCGTCAAGGAGCAAAAGCAATGGGTCATGAAGCAATGTCTTGGCAAGACACAAGCGCTGCTGCATCCCACGAGAAAGGGTCTCAACATAAGTGTCCCGTTTAACTGTCAAGTCGGTCAGTTCCAGCACATTTTCAATGACCTGCTTTCGCTCTCGTGGCGGGATATTGTAGGCTTCGGCGAAGAAAGCGAGATATTCCCAAACGGTGATGCCTTCGTAGAGCCCGAAGAAGTCGGGCATGAAACCGATGAGCGGGCGAGCATCTTCAGGTTGGCGGACAATGTCTATGCCATTGACAATGGCAGTCCCCGATGTCGGCTCAAGCAAAGTCGCCAACATCCGCAGAGTTGTCGTCTTGCCTGCACCGTTTGGACCAATGTAGCCGAAAATGTCGCCGGGTTGAAGGGCGAAGTGAATGTCCTTGACAGCGACGAGTTGTCCAAATTCCTTCCTCAAGCCTTTGACTTCCAGCATGGTTTGCACCCCCGCTTCAATTTTGGGCTCGTCAAATGGGTTTGCGTGTCGCTTTTGCGACGGATCGTGTCAATAGGGCGATGATCAATGCCGAAATCAGTAGGTAAACGATGCCTTGCCATGTGCCCCAAAGGAAGGGTTTCTCAGCGACCCTCTCCGTAGCGAAAACAAAAACTCCGATAATGGCAAGTGCTGGGTTGTAAGCCCAAATAGCAAGCCGAGGGTCAAACATCCAACCATACTTGAGCCAGCCTTCACTTAAAGGCTCAAAAGCGAACGGGTCAATATAGCGTTGACCAGCCATTGCAAATAAGGCTAAAAACAAGCCCCAAAGCACTGGAAGGATGAACAGCACGAAAACTTGCCCAGCGAAAGCAACCGCAGCAGCAACCATGCCCCGCTTAAGCCAATAGGAAAGCCAAAGGGTGAAAGATGTCAACAAAACTGCCCAACTCAAAACGACAAATTGCGTTTCGGCGAACCATCGCAAAATGCCAGCAGGTGTGACGGTTTGAAAATCTTTGAAAGCGCCAATCAATGTCAAGGGAGCAAGGAAGATGACAAGGATCATCAACAGCGCCAACCGTGAAAGGAACTTGCCCATGACAATTTGCCCTGCAGTCAAGCGAGTGAGGACAAGCATGTCCCATGTCGCCTTCTCAAACTCCATCGCGAAAAGGGCGTGGCTCATCAAAGGCGCAACCAACCACAAAGCCAAACATTCCAAGCCAACGGAAAGGAAAGGCAAACCGTGTTGGACAGTCTGGTTAACGAGCCAAAAGTAGATGGCGACGAAAGGAACGGACAAGAGCACAACTTGCCACAAAGGTCTTCGCACCATCAACTTTGTCTGCCCCCAAAAGTGGTAGCGGAAAACTGGGTTGGCTGTAACCCACTTCTGCCAAAGCGTCATTGGGTCTCACCACCCGATTTCGCTGAGCCGCCGCCAATTGCCCTTTCGTTCACTTCTAAACTCGGAACTGCACGAGGCAAAGTCTCTTTAGGAATTTCTGTCGCAGTGGCAGGGCGAGGCAAGTTAGCAACTTCTGGCGAAACTGAAGGGATGGCAGGCAAGTAAGCGAAAGGGCGAAGTTTCGCCGCCGCTTGACGACATGCAAAACGAACTTTCTCTTGCGCCATGAGAAAGCGTGCTTTGCACTCCAAAACGGGCAACGCAGGATTTTCGCCCTTCAAAATTTTTCGCCTTTCCATCTTTGCTCCGCTCCCGTGCAAGGGCTGTGATAAAAATTGTGCTCGTTTCCGTTGTCTGTCAAGATGTTTGCCTTTGAGCCGCTGCTTGTTCCAAATCGCTTATGAACCGAGCGACACGGTCGCGCCAAGTTTGAAAGTTCCATTCAGGGTTGTCATGTGGGTAGTCGCCTTCATACCAAAAGCGAATGTGCAAAGTGTTGGCTATCGCACGAAACTCATCCTGAAAAGGTTGGGGCAATTGACCGCGCAATGTGCCCCAACGGGTTTCGTCAGTGTTCAAAAAAGCCATTGCTGCTCTCCGAGCCGCTTCAAAAAGCCAGTTAAAGGCGTCTCGCCAGTTATCGTCTTGTTCGTCCAAGTCGGTCTCTTGCAAAGCAGCCTGACATAACCTTTCGGCTCGTCGTAGTGCTCTCCAAGCGTCCCTGAAGGAAGGGATGGGCATCCTGCTTGTCACCTCCCAAACCCATTTTTCTTCACCAAACAGAATTCGCCCGAAAGCCCTGATTGCACCACTGAGCCGACCAAAAGTCTCCCCAACCTTGTGAACCACCAAATCCACATCCCAACTTTGAGATGCTTCCAAAACCGCATCTTCGTATTTCTCCCGTTCCTTCGGCTCTTTGCTGATGACCAGCAAGTCAATGTCTCTTGCTAAATCGGGAGCGTAAACGGCTGAGCCAAACAAAACGATGGCTACGATGTTCGGGTCAACGGAGAGCAAAGCAGAAACGATTTTTGACAACAGTGCGTCATTGATCATCGGTTTGCTGAGCATTTTCATGTCCCATCACCGAAATTCAAAAGGTTTGTCAAGGCAAGCCTTTGACGACCTGAAGTGTGACATAGGATTTGCGTTGCGATGGTGCGTTCAAGTTCGGCGTTATGTCTAAACCTTCTGCCTCTGCAGTGATTAGCAAACATTGCGGCGAAGGCGAGCGCAAAGGCAAAGGTGGAACTGGCAAGGTCACTGTTGCCGATTCTTGAGGAGCCAAAGCGGGCAGTTGTGCTGTTGAAATAGGCACGAATTCAATAATCGGTGGACGCCAAGGTTCATGGGGACTTGCTATCCGTTGATTGACCAAACGACACTGACCTGACTTCAAAGCGACAGGCAGACGGTTCGTCACAGTGACTTGCAAATTGTTTCCTTGCCGCTGAACTTTGACATCAACGGTGCCTTTGAGCGCAATTGGTTTGGCGAAGTAAAGCAGCCGAAAACTTAAGTTGGGAACGCGCAAAACCGTTGAGACCGTCGGACCGTCCCAAGTTTCCAGAACTGTTCCGCCCATCATGTCGCCGTAGTAGTCATGAATTTGCGAGAACACGCCTTCGGCTTCACCGAAATCCAAAAGGTAGTTGCCAGCGCGCTGAATGAACAAAGTTGAGCCGGCAAGCAAATAAGCATCTGCCTCTCCCGCTGCTACAATCACCGTCCCACGAGTGAGGTTTTGAGTGCCGATTTGGCGCAATCCCAAAGTCGCTTGACCGATGAGAAAGACGAAAGCAATAGCAGAGACAGGTGCGATGAGCCAATGCCAGTCAAGGGCTCGCCTCCTGCGAAGCAACGCATAACTCAGCGGAACGATAATGACGAAGTAGGCAAGCAAAGTCACCGCAATGTTGGTGACGCTGGGAAGTTCCAAGCGGAAAGGCAGAGGTGGCGGTTGGGTTGGACTCCCTCTCATCATCGGGGCGTAAGGCACGGGATAGCGTTGCCATCCCTGCCATTCACCCAAAGGTGTAAGCCAAACTGACCAAAGGTAGGCAACTGTCATGTTCGTTGATGGCAAAACAGATTTGCGCCAGAAGTGCGGTAGGCCATGCCAACCGCGAAATGGCTTGTCCCAAAGGTTGAAAGCCAAAAAGACGATTGAACCGAACCCGTAACGGCGAAGGGCAACGAGCGGCAAGTTCTCAGTCCCACACAAAAGTTGAGCGTCATCGGTTAATGTGCCGACGGTGATGAATGCTGGTTCCCGCAGCGGCTGAACTTGGAGCCAACGAGCAAGTAAATCCCAGTCAGAAATTTGGACGGTTCTTAGGTTTTGAACGGGCAGCAAAGATGCCAGAGCGATATGGCGCAAGTAAATTGCCGCTGAACCGCCTGGCACAACCAAAATGCCGCCCATCATCACCCATCGGCGAATTGCTCGCCACTGATTCATTGTCAACCTTTCAGCACCGCTTCCAAGCACAATCACGCTCACACTTGTCAACGCCCCTGCCTTATCGGGCAAATCTTCAGGTCGGCAATATGCCCAGACCCACTCCCGCTGAACAGTTGCTCCGGGACGCCAATAAGGTGCAGGTCCTGATTTTGGTGGCGGTTGAGGTTGAGGGTTAAGTTGTCTAAGCCATTCCAAACCGCCAATTTCGTCACCGACGGCAACAACGAGCCTAACATTTTCATTGGGAGTGACAGAAATCGTTTGCTCCGGTATGCCACGAACTCCTTCAAGGCGAACTGAAATGCTCATCGTGTTGGACAAGACGAAAGGCATAGCGATGACCTCTTTTCGGCTACCTGTCGGAAGTGGCAATGGGAAAAGGTGGCGTCGCTCAGCACGAACGCGTGATGGAGAGACGACAAGTGTGGCATCAATTGACGGACCATCGTTTTGAACGACGATTTTCAAGGGCAGACAGGAAGTTGGAGGAACGGTTGTGCCGAAAAGAGGGCGAATTTCAATTTGAACGGGTAACCTTTGAGCGGCTGCCAAAGTCACAAACGATGCCAAAACGGTCACAAACAACCCTAACCGCACAAGAATGCACCTGCCTTTTCTGCTTTGGGTTTTCCACCCGTTTGACGAAATTTTGCCATCCTTCGTTCCGCAATGGCAAACTTGTGCTCGGAGGTGACGGAGATGGCGGAAGTCATCCAGAAAGTCATCACTTGGGAAGACTACCTGCAAGGTGAGCCAAAAGACTTGGAGTTTTACGAGATTGAGGACGGTGAGGTGATAGTTGTGGGAGCACCAAGCGGAGAGCACCAGTGGGTCGTCGGAAGCCTATATCGGCTGATGCACGAGTTCGCAACAAAGAAAGAATTGGGTGTGATTTTGCTTGCACCTTTTGATGTTGTTGTTCAGAGAGACCCAGTTCGCACTCGTCAACCTGACTTGCTTTTTCTTCGCAAGGAACGAGGCGGGACGCCAGAGCAAATTCGGCAAATAAAGCGACTGGAAATACCGCCTGACATCACCATTGAAGTCGTTTCGGCTTCTGAAGAAAGGGAGGCGGAGAGATTAGACAGAAAACTGGGAGACTACCATCGCATCGGTGTGCCCGAAGTTTGGCTCGTTTACCCTGAAGAGAGAGCCGTTGAGGTTTTGGTTTGGGATGAAGGTGGTTGGCGTTGGCATGGACTGTTTTTCAGCAAAGACAAAATCCGCTCAACAGTTTTGGGCGAAATTGAGTTCGCCGTCGGGAGAATTTTTGAGTAGGAGCAAGGCTCTCGTCGCTCCGAAGTTGCCATCATTCCGCAATGGCAAACATGTGTTTGGAGGTGACAAAGATGGCTGAAGTCGCTCAGAAAGTCATCACTTGGGAAGATTACTTGCAAGGTGAGCCGAAGGATTTGGAGTTTTACGAGATTGAAGATGGCGAGGTGATAGTTGTGGGAGCGCCAAGCGGAGAGCACCAGTGGGTCGTTAAAGTTTTGCTTAGGCTCTTGGATGATTTTGTCACTTCAAAGCAATTGGGTGTGGTCATCCAGGCACCCTTTGATGTCGTCGTTCAACCAACCCCGCTTCGCACTCGTCAACCTGATTTGCTTTTTCTGCGGAAGGAAAAAGGTGGGACACCAGAGCAAATTCGGCAACTAAAGCGACTGGAAATTCCACCCGATATCGCCATTGAAGTCGTTTCGGCTTCCGAAGAAGAGACAGAACGATTGGAGCGCAAACTCAGAGATTACCATCGCATCGGCGTGCCCGAAGTTTGGCTTGTTTACCCTGAAGAGAGAGCCGTTGAGGTTTTGGTGAGAGCGGAAGATGGTTGGCGTTGGCATGGATTGTTTTTCAGCAAAGACAAAGTTCGCTCAACAGTTTTGGGCGAAATTGATTTCGCCGTCGGAAGAATTTTTGAGTAGGGGCAAGGCTTTTCACCTTGCCCCCGTGCCTTTGTCTTTTCACTGGCGATTCAGTGTCACTGATTTCGTGTGGGTTGGCATGAAAGGACCAAAACGAGGGACGAAGACGACATCTGCGTTAATTCTGCTCCCACTTATCTCTCCTACGATGCCTACTCCCGCTGCAGCGTTGCTCCATGTGTTCATTAACGAGCCTTGCACGACAATGGGGCGGGAGTTGGGATCATACACGATTTCAACTTCGTCCTTGACATTCTGGAAAGTGTATGTGCCGCTGGATGGCTCAATGTTGGTCACTCCAGGTGCAAGGGCGATCACTTGTGCGCTCCAAGTCCCATTGACAATCATATTCCCAGTTTGCCTACCGTCAGTCGGCACTTCCACTTTGATTGAAAGGTTGACAGTGAACCGACATGTCCCAAGGTTGTTGGTCTCATCAAAGGTGGCAGAAAATTGACCGACATAAGCGTTGAAACCGATGGGTGTAATGCTGATTGGTTCAGGCGTTATCGCGAGCGTTTGTGTGCCCGAATTGATTTGGTAATCGGTGACAATAGTCGGTCTGTGAGCCTTGCCGTTTGAGATGACGATGTCAAAAGTTGATTGAGGAAGCGTGACGGGCTCGTTGTTTTTGACCTTTGCGAGAATCAGTTGGCTTTTGGCTTTGTCCCACAGCCAAGCGATTTGCTCCTTCCCTTCCAGCACGAGTTTGGCGTAATCGTAAGTCGTGATGATGACCTTGCCGGCTCCGTTCCAAACTTTGTCAATAGCCCAGCCAATCAAGTTCTTCGGTCCTTCCCAAATGCTCGGGAACTGAGATGTCCAGATGTCCTTCGCTCCATCCATTGCCCTGTTGAAATTGCTGCTTGGGTTCTGCGTTTGGTAGACCGCAAATAGGCGTTCAAGCATGGGCTCCTCGGCGCCGGGATACATCTCTCTTAGTTCACGAACCGAACGAGCGCCTTGGAAAGGATGGTTTGCCAGCCATGCGTCAATCTCAGGCACATCCTCCCCGTTGAGAAGTCTCTGTTTGAGTTGGCGCATTTGCTCTGTGTTCTGGGCGACCTTTGTGACGCTCAACCAGTTTGAGAGGAAGTCAAGCAAACCCCTTGAGCGCCCGATTTTGGTGGGTGATAACTTACCGAAGTTGCCCAAGGTGGCGACGAAGGCGTTGCTTGAGGACTCAAACAGCGCCAACACATTTTGCGTCGTGTTCTCGTTGGCTGTTTGGACTGCGGTGATTGCGTCTCTCAGCCCTTCCACCGCAGCGAAGGCTTGTTCCGAAAACTGTTGGAAGGTTTCCTCTGTGACCGGTGACAAGTTTGGGGTCAACTTGACCGGAATTTGCGCACCATCAAAACAAGCGACTTGCGTTTGGAAGGTCACATAGCCTGATTTGGAGACTTCAAGTTGATACGAGCCGGTGGGAAGCGATGCGTTGACAGAACCGTTGTTGTTTGTCGTGAAATTTTGCGAACCAATCCGAATAGACGCGTTGGGGACCGGAGCCCCAGAGAATGCATCTTGGACGAGAACCGTTGTGCCCCTTGTTGGAGTTGACGGATTGTTTGCTCCAGTTCCACCGCCACCGCCGCACCCAGCGAAGATGACCACAAGGGTCGCTACAAAGGCGGCTGAAACGGCAAACGACCGGCGGAGACGACCGAAGCAGCAACGCATAAGCATCAATCCTTTCGTTTGTTTCTGAAGCGAAATTTTACTTCGCTCCAGTGTTGAGCCCAAACTTTAACGCAATCGGGTGGGAAGGGCAAGGACTTAAATCACTCGCTCACAAGCCCGATCGTGAGTTCCCTTATGCGTGGCAAAATGCTGTCGGTGATGGCGGCATGTTGGTTTTGGGCATTGAGACTTCATGCGATGAAACTTCGGCGGCAGTTGTTGAAAACAAGGTCTGGGTGCGTTCAAACATTGTGCTGACGCAGACAAAGTTGCATGAACCTTTCGGCGGCATCGTCCCTGAAATAGCGTCGCGAAAGCAAATGGAGTTTATCGCGCCTGTCGTCCAGCAAGCCCTTTCCGATGCAGGTGTCACATGGCGAGATTTAGATGCCATTGCAGTCACCAACCGCCCGGGCTTGATTGGCTCGCTGGTGGTAGGCGTGAGTTTCGCCAAAGCAGTAGCGTTGGCTCACAACTTGCCACTCATTCCCGTCAATCACCTTGAAGGTCATGTGTTTTCGGTGTTTTTGAGAGAACGGGACGAGGGACGAGGGGCGAGGGACAAGGAACAAATGACTGGAAACAGACAGGATTGGGAGTTTCCGTTTCTCTGCTTGTTGGTTTCGGGTGGACACACGGAATTGATTTGGGTGAAGGATGTAGGCGATTACGAAGTTTTGGGGAGAACGAGAGACGATGCTGCGGGCGAAGCCTTTGACAAGGTGGCGCGGGCTTTAGGCTTGGGCTTCCCCGGCGGTCCTGCAATTGACAAGGCTTCGGAAGGCGGTGACCCTAACGCCATTGCCTTTCCGAGAGCCGATTTAACGCCTTCGTTGGATTTTTCTTTTGCAGGTTTGAAAACAGCCGTCGTGCGTTACCTGAAAGGTTTAGAGGATCGGCTTAAACGCAAACAGAACCCGACCGTCGCTGATATTGCTGCCAGTTTTCAAGAGGCTGTAGTTGACATGTTGTTGACGAACTTAGAGCGAGCAGCGGAACTGACCGATGCTGAGCGAGTCGCAGTTGTAGGTGGCGTTGCTGCCAACCGAAGGTTGAGGCAAAAGTTGCTGTCGCTTGCGGAAAAGCGAAGATGGCAACTTGCGTTGCCGGAACTCAAATGGTGCACCGACAATGCTGCCATGATTGCCTGCGCTGCCAGTTTCAGGATAGAGAAAGGTTTGGCTCAACCCAACTTGCTCTTTGATGCTTATGCTGTGGCTGAAATCAATGACGCTTGTCTCTGACTGGACGCAACTGACGGCAGGTGTTACATTGGTTTGGGTGATTTGGCATGATTTGGCTCATTGCGTTTCTTTGCGGTGCAATAGTGATGGTCTTGGAAATTGCTGGCGGGTCTCGGATTTTGCCCGTTTACTTCGGCAGCGGCGCTATCACTTGGGCAAGTGTCATCAGCGTTTTTTTGGCGGGGTTGAGCATCGGCTATTTTCTCGGCGGTCTAATCGCTGACAAATTCCCGACACCGCATGGGCTCGGCATTCTGCTAATTTTTGCAGCCATCGGCATAGGTCTCATCTCGCCGCTGGAAAAATGGCTCTTTCCTGAAGAAGTCGTCATGGGTGCTGGTGGCGTTCCTATGCCTGTTGAGAGCATCTTTGAGCGCGTAATGGGTCGCTACGGGGTGCTTCTGGCAGCGACGGTTTTGTTCGGTTTGCCCACAATCCTTTTGGGAACAGTTTCGCCTTACCTTGTCCGACTTGCGTCCAAAGGGGTGGAAACTGCAGGAAGGACTGCTGGCAGCATTTATGCGGTCTCAACGATTGGTAGCATCGTTGGGACTTTGGGTTGCGCTTTCGTCTTGCTTCCCAAATGGGGGGTGAGCGCCGTGTTGATGCAAACAACGGCTGCAACGCTCTTCGCTGCGTTGCTTTGTTTTGCGACTGGAGCAATTTCATCGCCTCGGCGATCGGGTCGGGCAAATTTAGTTTTGATTTTGCTTTTGGCTTTGCTGGCAATTTCCTTTGCTGCCCCTCAAGTGCTCTATCGGCATGACAGTTTGTATCACCGCATCATCGTGGAACAAGTCGGCAACATTCGCTATCTGAGGTTTGATGCCAGTTACCAGAGCGCGATGGACTTGAAAGACCCAGACAGGGCAGTTTTCGTTTACACGGACTACCTGCACTTGGGTTTGCTGTTCAAGCCCGATGCGAAAAAAGTGCTCTTCATTGGGCTTGGCGGTGCGACGGCTCAAAAGAAGTTTCACAAAGACTACCCGCAGATGGTCATCCACACCGCCGAAATTGACCCTGCGGTTAAAGAGGTCGCCGAAAAGTTCTTTGACTTCCGAGAGGACGAGCGGATGAAGGTTTTCATTGAGGACGGAAGGGTTTACTTGCGGAAGACCAAAGAGCGTTACGACCTCATCATCTTAGATGCCTACTATGGCAGCCGATACGAAGTCACGCTGCCCTTTCATCTCGTCACGAGGGAATTTTGGTGGCTGGCAAAATCGCGGCTCACTGGAGATGGCGTTGTGGTGTTCAACCTTGTCGGTCGGTTGGAAGGTTTCCGCTCGGAAGTGACCCGCTCAATCCTGAAGACGATGCTCTCAATCTTCCCCGAACTTTACCTGTTCCCCGTTGAGTATCGCAGGATGCCTTGGCTTTACGACCGACGGAATTTGATCGTCATTGCGCCTGTCAAGCCCCTGAAACTCTCGCGCGAAGAGTTGGTCAAGCGAGCCGAGAAGATGGTGGAAGAGGGCAAAATCAAAATCGCCCAACTGCCCAATTACGCTGCCGACCTTTACTTGAAGCGAGTTCCTTTCAGCGATGTTCCACTTCTCACCGACGATTACGCTCCCGTTGAATTCCTGCACCCGTAAGCGAGCGGGAAAGCAAACTCCAAAAGCGAGAAGGTGATGGCTGTGGCGGTGACGGAAGACAGGCTCTCGAAGATGAGAGAGGTAGCACGGAAAAGGCAGTTTGGCTTGAGGGTCGTGCTTGAGGAACTGGAGAACCCGCGAAACATTTCGGCAATTTGCCGAACTTGCGATGCTGTCGGCGTTCAGTTCCTGCATGTCGTCCACAGGGGCATTTACCCGATCGTCCTTGACAAGCGGACTTCTGCGGGAAGCCATCATTGGTTGACGGTTATTCAGCACCCGACAATTGAAGACTGCTTGAATGAACTCAAGGCAATGGGGTTTCGCATCTACTGCACCCATGTTGACCCAACGGCTAAGGACTTCACGGAAGTTGATTACACTGGCAAAGTCGCTATCGTTTTCGGGAACGAAGGTCATGGCGTTTCTGAAGCGGCTCTCAAATTGGCGGATGAACGCATCGTCATCCCACAAGTAGGCTTCGTTAACAGCCTGAATGTCTCAGCAGCAGCAGCCATCATCCTATACGAAGCCTTCAAACAGCGCAAAAAAGCAGGGCTTTACGACACCCCAGAGTTTACAGAAGAAGAGCAGAACGAACTCATCCGGATGTGGTTGGAACGGGAAGAGGCGATTTCGCAGTCGGAAAAGTAACCTAATGCTTTACATTCGCTGGTAAATGAATTCGCCAGCAACCATCGTTGCAGTTGCCTCTCTTCCTTCGCTCAGCAGCGCATCGTAAGGGTCATCAATGCTGGCGCTGAACCGAAAAATTGCAATGTCCGCTTGCTTACCTGCATCCAGAGAACCGACAAATCTGTCAAGCCCTAATGAAGCCGCTGCATTCAAAGTTACCATCCAAAGCCAGTGGTTCGGCAGAAGTGCGGGGTAAAGTTTCGGATGTTCTTGAGCGAGTTTGATGGCGAACTGGATTTCGTCCAGAGGGCTCAAACTGTCAACGCTCGCCAATCCATCGGTAGCCAAGCAAACTTTTACGCCCGCCGACAACATCTTCCCCAAAGGCATCAAGCCCACTTTCAAGTTCGCGTTTGACCTTGGGCAATGAGCGACCCAAACTTGGCGTTCAGCCAAAAGGGCAATGTCATTTTCATCAACTTGAACGCAGTGAACAAGCAAAGTTTGAGGCTGCAATGCTCCAAGCCAATCAAGGTAGCGAATGGGAGAGAGCCCTATAGGCGCATCGCGAAGGACACTACCAAGCCACCAACGCCATACACCTTTGCGCTGCTCAATGAGTTTGCGCTCTGATGGTGATTCGGCAGCGTGGACGCAAATGCGGCAATTCTCTCTTTGCGCCAATCCGATAACTTGCCTGAAAGCGTTTGGCGTGACGGTGTATGGTGCATGAGGTCCAAGAGCGATGTTCAAAAGCGTGTTCATCAACCCCTTTGCATCCTCAAGCCACTGTGCAAGTTCGTCCAATTGCCTTTCTGCATCTTCGTCTCGCAGGCAAATGAACTCTTTGAACACAACTGCCCGTAAACCTGAATTTCTAAGGGCATGGAAAGAAGCGCCCAAACGGGAGAACTCGCCGACGCAGGTCACCCCGAACTTTTTCATTTGCCCAATGCCCTTCTCTGATGCTCGCAAAGCATCTTCAAAGGTTTGGCTGCGGACGAGGCGAACCATTTGCAAAAGCCACTTGTTGAAAGTTTGAGGGCGCTTAATCGTTTCAGCGAAGTTAGTGTTTTCAAGGTGGGTATGGGGGTTAACCAAACCCGGCATCAAAATCCCGTCGGGAAATTCCCAAACCTCGGCTGAAAACTCACGAGCAATTTCTTTCCACTTGCCGACAGCGATGATGCGGTCACCTTCAATGACCACAGCACCGTCGCGGATGGGAGGGGAAGTCATCGGCAGAACCCAACGAGCCATCAAAAGTGTCAAGCCCTTCTGCTTCTCTTCATGCACCTTTGCTTCATCACCTCACAGCGTCGCAAATCGCTCTCCTCATCAACTCCAGAAAGGCTTGGGGACGAATGACCAAAATTTCTGTCGCTTTTGAGTAGTGCTTCGTGTTGAAAGTGACCAAAACTTTGCAGCCTGAAAGAATTGCTGCCGCAAGGATTGGAGCATCGTCAGGGTCTGTAACTTGGCTTATGAAAGGCTGAACTTGGTTTGGTGTCGGATCGGGAACAACCTTGAAAAAGCCCTCAACAAGTTCGCGGAAAACTTGAGTGGCTGCAGGTAAGTGACGGGCAAGTTTAGTTGACAGCACCTTCTTAACCTCTTGAACAACCTGTTCTGAGACCACGCCTTGAACCAGCCCTGCCGCCGCAATAACGAGCAACGAACGAGCAGCGCTGTGATAGCCTTTCGTCGTAGCGCAACCTGAACTCACCACATCGCTGTCGTAGAAAACATTAACTCTTGTCATTTAGCCGCTTTCACCGCCTTGCGCTTTTCCTTAGCCATCAACTTGCGCTGCCTTCTCGCTTCCCTTATGAGTTCCTTTTCCGTGATGCCTGCTTCTTTTGCCCACTGAGACAGTTTGTGCAAGCCGACAATAACGCGAACGAACTTTTCATCAGCGTCCCGAATTTCTGCCCGCTTCTTTGGCATGGCAAATCACCTGCCAGATAGAGTTTGGCATCGCTCAAAGGTGGGTTTTCATCCACTCCAAAGTGACCTGCATAACTTCCTCTTCCCAGTTCAGTCTCGCAAAAGTGTGGTCAGCATCTGGAATGATGTGGAGTTGCTTTTTGCATTGAAAAGCGGCATGGTAGCGATGGGCATGGTCAACGGGGACGACTGTGTCATTTGCTCCGTGAACGATGAGAACCGCACCGTCATAGCGTAGCACTTCGCGGAGCGGGTCAATTCTTTCGGCATCGTCGTAGAAGTTTTTGGAGACTTTCCAGCCACCAAAATCAATCCATCCCTGCTTTTCAAGCAACTCCCGAACTTCAGGTTGCATCCTTCCGCGCATGCCTTTCAAGTCAGCGACAGCAGCCCAAAGGACCAACGCTCTAACTCTCCCGTCGCGGGACGCAGCGCAAGCTGCCACACATCCGCCCAAACTCAAGCCAATCAAGCCAATGCGTTCTGAGTCAATTTCGGGTTGCTTTCGCAAGAACTCAAGGGCGGCGAGGGCATCGGTGATTTCGCCGCTGACAGTCACCTGCTCAAAGTCGCCTTCACTCTCTCCTGAGCCGCGAAAATCAAACCTCAATGCAGCAATGCCATTAGCCGCCAACAGTCTCGCCATTTTGACAAAAAGCCGATGTGCTTCAATCCGATTGCCCGTGAAGCCGTGACAGAGCGCAACGGCAGGGAATTTTCCCTTGCCATCGGGCAAATGCATCATCCCGTAGATTGTTTGCCCTTCTACACGGAATTGAACAAAATGCTCAACCATTTCCTTCACCCCTTTTGGAAAGGATGTTTGTGTAGCCTCGCAGGTTGCTACGGCGTTGTGAGGGCGAGTTCGGGCTTCAAAGTATTGTCAACCCAAACCCACTTCTCCGCTGCAGCCCAAAGGGTCTCCAAGTCGTAATAGTCGCGCAGTTCAGGGTTGAACAAGTGGATTATGACCTCGCCAGCATCCAAAACGACCCAGTTGGAGATGGGTTCTCCTGTCCTCCTGAGAAACATGCCGAGTTCATGTTTGGCTCTAAGTTCCATCTCTTCAGCGACAGCATCAATATGCAGCGGGTTTTCGCATGTCCCGATGATGAAGAAATCGGCTATCGGGGTCAGTCGCGACACATCCAAAACGACCAAGTCGCTGACCTTCTTCTCGTCGGCAATCCGACAGAAGAACTCCACTAACTCCCAAGGTGTCTTCTCAATTTTTCGCGCCAAGACATTCACCTCCGGTCAGGTTTTTTGAGGCTCACTTATAAAGCCCATGCTTGGCGATGTAGTCACACACGGCTTCAGGAGTCAAATAACGAATGGGTTCGCCTTTACGGACTCGCTCGCGGATCATCGTTGACGAAATGTCCATGCCGGGAATTGCCAACAAGTCAATTCTCTCCAAGTAGTCAGGGGGCAATTGCTCGCTCAATTTGACAGCGTCGTAGCCCGGTCGGGTGACGGCAATGAATCGGCACAATTTGATAAGTTCGTCGTGGCTTTTCCATGTCAGAATCTCCAGCACAGCGTCAAGCCCTGTGATGAAGAACAGTTCCGTCCTTTCGCCAAATTGCTGTCGGAAGATTTTAACTGTGTCCACAGCGTAAGAAGGTCCAGGTCGGTCAATTTCAACGCGCGAGACAACAAAATAAGGGTTGCTGGCGGTTGCGAGGACGGTCATAGCGTAGCGGTGCTCTGCTGGTGTGACCTCGTAAGGCTTTTTGTGAGGCGGGACACCACAGGGGACGAAAATTACTTGAGACAATCCGAACCGAAACCGCGCCTCTTCTGCCGCGATCAGGTGCCCATAGTGGATTGGGTCAAAAGTTCCGCCCATTATGCCGATTCTTTCCGTGTGTGACCACCTCCGCTTGCAAAAATTTTGCCACAACGGTCAATCAAACTGCACCGCGGCGAAAACGAAAAATTCCGGCTCGCCTTGCCGATAAGAAGATAGCGCGTCTTGGAAACCAACAGTAGAATGTGAGGTAGAGCGCTATTGACCTTGCTGCGGAAGCGTGATAAAATGGCAGGGCTACTCTCAGAGGGAAACACTCGCAAATTTCAAATGTGCCGTTAAACTGCTGACTTAAAGTGAACCGGGAGTGATCGCCCTATGGCACAGCCGAAGCCTAAAGTGCCTGAAGAGCAAGAGCAATTTGAAGAAGAGTTCATCCTCATTACCGAGGAGGGCAAGAGGGCGTTGGAGGAGGAACTGAGGCGGTTGTTGGAACGCGAGCGGAAGGAGGTGCTAGAGCATATCCGCGAGTCGCGCAAGATGGGCGAATTCATGGAAGACACTGACTACGACGACGCCAAAAAGGAGCAGGCTTTCATTCAGGGGCGAATTGAGGAATTGCAGCAAATTCTGAAGATGGTGAAAGTTGTTCCGAAAAGCAAAATCCCGACAAGTAAAGTCGGCTTCGGCTCCGTTGTTGAGTTGACAAACCTGTCAACGGGCAGGCAGGTCACCTACCGAATCGTCGGTCCTTTTGAAGCCAACCCGCTGGAAGGCAAAATCTCATACCAATCGCCGCTGGGAGAAGCACTTATGGACAAACGAGTGGGCGATATTGTGGAAGTGAGGGCACCAGCAGGTGTGACGAGATACAAGATTGAGAAAATTTCGCGTTAAGGGTTGTGCGTTGCGAGTTCAGAGCAGTAAGTTGGCTTTTCAGGTTCCCACACAAAACTTTGACGGAACTACTACGCTTGAAAACCCTGCTGAGGAGGGTTAGGAACGAAGATGGTGGAGCATGACCCCCTGTATTCGGACAGGCTCTCGAAATTGCTTCGGTGGAGGGAAAAAGGCATTGACCCATTCACCATCACTAAGTTCGAGCGCTCTCACTTGGCAGCGGAAATCGTTTCCGGCTACGAAACCTTGCAAGGTCAAACGGTTAGGGTTGCGGGTCGGCTGACAGCATTCAGGGAACACGGCAAACTCACCTTTGCCGACTTGGTGGACAGTTCTGGGCGAATTCAACTTTTGGTTCGGCTCAACAATGTCGGGGAAGAAGCATATAGGCAATTTGGGGAGTTGGACACCGGCGACATCATCGGTGCTGAGGGGACTGTCACCAAAACGAGGACGGGCGAAGTCTCCGTTGAGGTCTTCAAGTTTTGGATTTTAGCGAAAGCATTGCGCCCAATTCCAGAGAAGTGGCACGGGCTCAGGGATGTTGAAGTTCGCTATCGGCAGCGTTACCTTGACTTGATCGCCAACCCTGAAGTCCGCGAAATCTTTGTCAAGCGCTCGCAAATAATCCAAGCCATACGGCGATTTTTGGACGAACGAGGTTTCATTGAAGTTGAGACCCCAATCCTTCAACCCGTTTACGGAGGCGCTTTGGCTCGTCCCTTCATAACTCACCACAACGCCCTTGATATGGACTTGTATCTGCGCATTGCACCGGAACTTTACTTGAAGCGGCTTATTGTCGGTGGCTTTGACAAGGTTTACGAAATCGGGCGCAACTTCCGAAACGAAGGCGTGGACGCAAGGCACAACCCTGAGTTCACCATGCTTGAAGCCTACCAAGCCTATGCCGATTACCACGACATTATGCGATTGACCGAGGAATTGGTCGCTTATGTCGCCCAATTGGTTTTGGGCACAACGACTATAGTCTACCAAGGTCACACTATTGACTTGACACCACCTTGGCGACGGGTTTCTTTGATGGAGGCTTTGAAGGAAGCGACAGGGGTTGACTTTCGCGAGTTTCGCGGGGATGACGAAAAAGCGAGACAAATCGGCAGGGAACTTGGACTTTCCGTTGAACCAACTGATCACTGGGGTCGCGTCCTTGACGAAGCGCTCAAAAAGAAAGTCGTTCCCAACCTAATCCAGCCCACATTCCTCATTGACTACCCAGTTGAAATCTCGCCCCTCGCAAAACGCAAGCCCGATGACCCAACGATGACCGAGCGCTTTCAAGGTTTTATCGGTGGCTTAGAAGTTGCCAACGCATTCAGCGAGTTGAACGACCCGTTGGACCAAAGGGAGCGCTTTGAAATGCAGCAAAGGCTCAGGGAAAGGGGCGACATGGAAGCCCACCCTTTGGATTGGGATTTCGTCAGGGCTCTGGAATATGGAATGCCGCCGACAGGCGGTTTGGGCATAGGGATTGACAGGTTGACCATGCTCCTGACCAATTCGCCGTCAATCCGAGAGGTCATCCTCTTCCCGCTCCTGAGACCTGAAGAGTGAATTCGCAAATTGCCCGATACATCTCCTCAATTTCGTGTCATCCTTTTGGCGACGGCTCTTTAAACGAGCAACGAGAGGTGACGAGAAATGTCAGAACAGCAGGAAATCATCCCTCAATGGCTTTTGGAAATCATGTGCTGTCCAGTGCCAGAATGTCGCGGCGATTTGGAGTTGAGGGCAGATATTTTAAGGCTCGTCTGCAAAAAATGTGGTCGCCGCTATCCCATCCGCGATGGCATTCCAGTGATGCTTGTTGAAGAAGCGGAGTTGCCCGCTGAAGGACAGGAAAAGGGCGAGCAGTGAAGCATCAGGCAAAAGGGCGAAAGGATGGAAGACATGAAAGAGAAGCCCGTTCTCTCAATCGTCATCGTCTCTTGGAATGTCTGCGAAGATTTGCGCGAATGTTTGCAATCGTTGTTTCAGGGTGCGGGGTGCGGAGTGCAGGGAAGTGAAATTGAGGTCATCGTTGTGGACAACGCTTCAACCGATGGGACTGCTGAGATGATTAAGCGTGAATTCCCGCAAGTGAATTTGCTGGTCAACCCTCAAAATCTCGGCTACACGAAAGCCAACAACATCGGCATCAACCACAGTCGCGGCAGATACATCCTTCTGCTCAACCCAGACACTATCGTCCACCAAGGTGCTCTTCGGGCTTTGATTGATTGCGCTGAATCCCATCCTGAGGCGGGAATTATCGGCGCCAAGTTGTTGAACCCTGACGGGAGCATCCAGCGTTCTGCCCGCTCGTTCCCAGACATAGGTGCGGGTTTGTTCCGCAACACTTTTCTGGGGCGCCTGTTCCCCAACAACCCTTTCGTCCGCCGTTACTTGTTGGCGGATTTCGGTTACGATGAAGTCCGTGAAGTTGATTGGGTTTCGGGAGCGGCGATGTTGGTTCGGCGTGATTTAATTGAGCGAATTGGAGGTCTTGATGAAAGGTTTTGGGCTTACTGCGAGGATGTGGATTTGTGCTGGCGGGCATGGCAAGCAGGTTACAAAGTCCTCTTTTGTCCCAACGCCGTCATTACCCACAAAGTCGGTCGCAGCAGTGACCAAAGACTCGTCCCTTCCCTCATCCAGCACCACAAAAGCATGTGGCTTTTCTACCTGAAAAACTACCGAAACCGTTACCCGCTGGTTTTGTTCCCATTGATAGGCTTAGGCATTCTGCTTCGTTTAACGGGAGCGTTGCTGAAGGTCGCTCTACACCGATTGAGGCTGTTTTTTGAGCGGAAATTGACGGCAAAGGTGAAGCACCAAATGCCTTTAGTGCACTCGGAAAACGATCCACCTGAAAGCCGAGAGCCTTAAAACTCCACCTACAAGTGGCAAAATCTGAGTGGGCGAGGCTGAAATAAGGAAGGGAAGGGAACATGGCAGAGAAATTGACGGGAGCAGTGAGGCAAATTGGGTTGGTCGCATTGATGTTTGTGGCTGGATTTTGTCTTTGGGTGACCTATCGTGATTTTCGCCCAACCGCTTTAATGCTTTTCTCCGATGTCGGGCAAGGGAAGTGCATTTTGCTTGTCGCGCCTAACGGTAGAACGATGTTGATTGATGCTGGGACTCAAACTTATGGGCAAGATGGGCGGGAGGACTTGACTGCTCAAAAAATTCTCTCCCAGTTCGCCCGAATAGGTGTCCGTCGGCTTGATGTGATTTTGGTCACGCATCCCGATAAAGACCACTGTAATGCTGTGCCGATACTGGCAACGGAATTGCGACCTAAATTGTTCTGGGCACCCGTTGGCGATAGCCCAGAAGAGGAATGGCAGGCAGTCAAAACTTTGATGTCAGACGAGAGGGTCAAGACTGTCGTCGCTCAAGTTGGTCAAAGGTTGTGGTTGGACACGCGAAATAGGGTAGTCGTTGAAGTTCTCGGACCACCTGAAGGGGTTGTGGCGAGGGTCTCGGAGTGGAGTCCCAATGACGCCTCAACCGTGCTCAAATTCAAGTTCGGCAAAATAAGTGCTCTGTTCACCGGCGATATAGGTGAGACGGGGCAAAGGTGGCTTCTTCAGTCTGGGGTGGATGTGCGAGCCACAATCTTGGATGTGCCGCATCACGGTTCAAAGCACAATTTGGAAACTTTTTTGACGGCAGTTCGTCCAAAGATTGCGGTGATTTCGGCAGGGCGTCAAAATCCTTTCGGGCATCCTGCCCCAGAAACAGTGGAAACCTTGCAAGGATTGGGCGCAAGTGTGTGGGTAACGGGGGAAGAGGGCAGCCTGCTCGTTAAAACCGATGGTCAAAACCTTGAGTTGACAAAGTTGCCTTAACGAATGCAGAGTGCGAGGTGCCAAGTTCATGGTTCCTTTTTCCGAAGCAACGAAGAGAATGCAACAGGTGGCTGAGGCGGTGGAAAGGGTCATAATCGGCAAGACTCGCTCAGTTCGCTTAGCGGTCACCGCTTTGTTTGCTGGCGGACATTTGCTCATTGAGGACATCCCCGGCGTTGGTAAGACGACCCTTGCGAAAGCGTTGGCTCGATGCATTGGTGGAACTTTCAAGCGAATTCAGTTCACCCCCGACTTGCTCCCATCCGACATAACTGGGACGACCGTTTACAACCAGAAAACTGGCGAGTTCACTTTCCGACCGGGAGCCATTTTCGCTAACATCGTGCTCGCCGATGAAATTAACCGCTCGCCGCCAAGAACCCAATCGGCTCTCTTGGAGGCTATGGAGGAAGCGCAGGTCACCGTTGACGGTGTCACTTATGCGCTACCTCAACCCTTCTTCGTGATTGCGACCCAAAACCCTATTGAGAGGCATGGGACTTACCCTTTGCCTGAGGCTCAATTGGACAGGTTCCTGATGCAAGTGAGGTTGGGCTACCCCCAACCTGAGGAGGAAGCGACCATATTGCAGCAGCAGGCAATAACTCATCCCATTGAGCAACTTCAACCCGTCATGGACAGCGAGACAGTTTTGCAAATCCAAAAGCAAGTTCGCTTGGTTCGGCTAACTCCCTCGTTGCGCCGTTATATTGTCCAAATTGTTGCAGCAACTCGAAATCACCCAGCCGTTGCTTTAGGCGCAAGCCCGCGAGGTTCTTTAGGTTTGATGAGGGCAGGTCAAGCATGGGCTCTTTTGCATGGGCGAGAATTCGTCACGCCCGATGACATAAAGGCTGTTGCGCCCGCAGTTTTGGTTCACAGGTTGATTTTGAAAGCAGAAGCACAGGCTCGGGGCATTACTCCTGAGCAAGTCATCCAAGAAATCATCGCTTCCGTGCCTGTGCCGCTGGAACGGTGAAAGGCTATGGGCGAACTTAACGGGATTGAGGAAGAACGAACTACATTGCTGACGCCTCGCTTGAGGCGCGTTGCTGTCATCACTGCTGCCTTTGCCTTTTTGGCGGTCAGCCTCGTTTTGGGCAACGAATTGATGTTTCTGGTCACTTTCAGCCTCATTGGGCTTATGGTTTTGGCGAAACTTTTTGCCTACTGGACGCTTAGACCGCTACACCTTGAAGTCAGCGGGACGCCCGAAGCAGTTGAGGGGCAAGAAGTTTCTTTGAGGCTCAGACTTGTCAACAGAGGAGTGTTTCCGCGTTACTTGGTGGAAGTGGAACTTCAGTTGCCACCAAGAGTTGAAGCGGTTGACAGACCACATTTGGTTTTCGGTCAAATCCCGCCACACCAATCTGGTGAAGCACAATTGAGGGTGCGTTTTCACAAAAGGGGGATGCAATCGGTCGGCAAAGCGATTTTGTTGGCACAAGACCCGTTAGGACTCTTCATCGCAACCCGTCAAGTTCAAACTTCAGACCAAGTTCTCGTTTACCCCTATCCCAAGCCTTTACTGATGGAACCGCAAGGGGCAATGCATACACTGGCTTGGGATGAAAGGAGTTCTCAGACATCTTTGCCTTCGTTAAGCGGTGACGAATTTTGGGGTGTCCGACCTTATCAAACGGGAGACCCACTCAAGCGAATTCACTGGAAAATCACTGCCCATCAGGGCGAGTTGAACATAATTCAAACTTTGCCTCCCCTCAATCAAGGCGGGGTGATTTTGCTGGACCGCCACCCTGCCGCTCACCGTCCCATCAACGAAGATGGCGAGACAACTTTGGACGAACTTGTCCGCCACGCTGCCTTTCTGGTTCGCCAGTGGGTTCGCCATCATTGGAAGGTCATCTTTTGGGCTCCGCCCGACCCGCCAATTGAGGTCAACGGTGACTGGTATCCCGTCTGGCGTAAGTTGGCGCTCCTTGAACCCGAACTTTTCAATCTGAGAGATTTGGAGGCGATGGGGCAAGGAGTCGTCTTGACAACTCCTTACTCGCCTCTCCTCTCCGTTTACCTTAGGTCTCAAGGTTGGCGGGTTTGGGTTTTGCCCATTGGTGAAAACGAATTGTCAAGCACTTTCAGCGGTGAACTAACTCGCTTGATGGGACGGTGAAGCCATATGCGTCAACCATTCTGGGTCGTGTATCTTGCGGCAGCCGTGTTGCTACTCATTGCATTCTGGGTTGTGGCGTTAGCTACTGAAAGTTATGCCTTTGCAATGAGTTGCTATGCTTGGTCGCTGGTAGGTCTTTCAGCCGCATTTTTGCAATCTCACGCTTCTCAACCGGTTTTTCGAGCCACAGGGTCACTTTTGTGGCTCGGTGGGCTCTTGGGAATTACCGCAACCATCGGAGGCAATTGGCAAGCGGCAGTTATGGCGGGCGCTACTGGTGACCTTGCGTGGTTGATGATGGTGGCTGTAGTTGCTGTCGTTGTCGTTTACCTTGTCGGGCGATGGTGGGGCGAATTTTACGCAGCCGTCTCTTTTATCGTCGTGCCCGTTTTGTCCATCTTTGGGCTCAGCATCCCTATGGTTGCCAGTTTAGAAATCATTTTCGCCCTCATCTCAGCGATGGTGGTTGGGATATTTTTGGTCTCAACGGAGAGTTTGCTCCTTCGGTGGCAAAAGGGACAGTTGGGAGATGTCACATCAAAGTTGCTTTTGAGTTATTGCTGGAGGTTGGCGGTGACGAGTAGCGCCATTGTTTTGACAATTGGTTTGCTTTTGGTCCCACCAGCGACTTTGCTTCAAGCCCCCTTGAGCCAACAACTCTTCAGGCTTCCTGTTCTGCCTTTCGCCCGATTTAACTACAGCGCTGTTGAATTCCCCGACCTCTTCACCATGCCCGGAGGTCCAATTTCCTTGCCCGACATAGAACTCTTTCGGGTGAGGGGGACAACTTACCCCCGTTGGCGTGTCCGAACTTATGTTCACTATGTCGGCTCTGGTTGGCGTGTCAGTAACGAGGTAGAAGACCCGCAACTTCCGAACTTGAAAGTGCGAGACGATACTGTGGAGATGGTTTGGCAACCGACAAGCAAACCCGCTTTGCCGCCAATTGAGGCTGTTGTGTCTTCTGGATTGAGTCGTCCCGTCTTTTTGTCTCCCGGCGAGGCTGTGAAATTGAGGCTAAGTGCATTAGCCAGAGGCATCGTCCTGAGAACAAAAAGCGGTTGCCTTTTGCCAATTTCACCGATGCGAGTCAGCGCTTACAGTGTGACCGCTATCCCCATACCTGAGACTTTGCCACCCAAAGGAAGTGCCTCATTGACTCCAGAGGAAAGACGAGTGTTCTCATACTTCCCTCCCTACTTGTATCGCGTTCGCGAGTTGGCATTGCAGGTCGTCAGGGGCATTGACAAACCTTACGACAAGGCGAAGGCTTTGGAAACTTTCCTGCGAACTCAATATCGCTACTCCGACTCTCCACCTTACGCTGTTGGTCGCAACATTGATGTCGTCACTTTCTTTCTGTTTGACGCCAAAGAAGGCGCTTGCGATTGGTTCGCCTCAGCCCTCGCACTTATGTGCCGAGCAGTGGGGATACCGGCGCGGGTTGTCACTGGGTTCTACAGCGATGAAGTGGATGAAGATGGGACTTTGGTCATAAGAGCAAACGATGCCCACGCTTGGGTTGAAGCCTTCATTGACGGTCACGGTTGGGTTACATTGGACGCGACACCGAGCGATGAGGGGAGAGGCTTTGCCTTGTGGGAATTTTTGCAAAGATGGCTTGCCAGAAGGTATCGTGCTTCTTTTGCCAGTCCCAACATAATCTGGTGGTTCGTCGCAATTTTATGGCTATTGGGAATAACCCCGACAATGTGGCAACTGGGGCGAAGGACTTGGGAAAGATACAAGCCGAGACCGAAATGGCAGGTTATAGCCCATTGCTACTTGACAGCGGTTCAAATTGGGCGCAAAGCAGGTCTGAACTTGCAACTCAACGCCACCCCTTGGGAGAACGCCGAAATTTGTGCCCAAACGCCTCGGTTCCCGGTGCTGGGCAAGAAAGTCTTCCGAGAACTCGTTGATTTGACGGTCGCTGTCCTTTATGCAGGCGAAGAGCCAGACCGAATGACCGTCAGGAGAGCAAAGCGACTTCTCAAAACTTTCCATCAACAAGTTCGCCTCTACAAGCACTGGTTCGCTGCCCCAAAGGTCAAACAACTTTCGCTGAAAACCTTGAAGCAGTTGTGGGAGAGACTGTGAACTTAGGCTTCCCCTTTGAGGGGTTCAGCCTGCAGATGACAAACTCCTTTGAGTGCCAATTCATAGCGAAACACTGACCTCACAAGCCGGTTCAAAAGAGTAAGTTTCCGACCGCTCTATGACCCTCGGGCTTCCGCTTTGGTTTGGCGGGAGATTGATGCGGGCTTTCACTTGGTAAATGCCCATATAACTACCATCGCTTTGGCGATCCAGCAACAGGTTACCGAAAGTCGCCAAATAAGCGTTTGTGCTTTTGTCATAGTAGGCTGGACCAGAGCGATAAAGACTCCAACTACCATCAGGCAAGCGCCGATACACCTCTACGCCTACCCCTATTGGTTGTTCCGAAGGATACACATAGACTTTCAACACCGCTACATTCTTCAGACGAGCGAAAAAGGGAACTTGCGTCGTAAATGGGACATCCTCAGTCCTCTCCTCAGGGACGATCTCATAGGTGCACGGAGGGTTTGTTGTCCAAAGCTCCGGCTTAAATTTGTATCGGAAGCCTTTTGGAAGTTCAACCGAAACCGTCCAGTTGTTCAGTGAAATGTTGGTGGGATTTGAAGGGAAGGAAGGAGGCGGAAGAATTTGGTCTACCTCTTGATGGGGTTTTCCGTCGTTCACATCACACCCGTCTGTCTTTGCGTAATTGACCAAATGAGTTAGACAGCGTTTGTAAACCCCGACATCAGGCGAAACACCTTGCTTTTCAATTTGAACTCCGCCTGCTACAGGTTGGGCACACGATTTGTCAGGTTGGATAGAAATGGTTACCGCTTGCAAAATGGCTTCTGCTTGAACAGTAGCGCCAACTCGTGATATCGTTAAAGCATAAAGGTCGGTAAGAGGCAATGCATCGCCGATTTGAAGTTCCTTCTTTTTCTCCTGAGTAAGTTTGGCGTTGATTTGTCCTGCCCAAAGAACAGATAGGCGACCTCGCGTTGTTCCTGTTAATTCGAAACCAATTTGGAAAACCCATTCCTTTCGTTCTTTAGCGAAAACAGGGATCACCACGATACCGCGAGTGTGTCCATACACCGTGATATTTCTCCACGATGCAGTCACATTGCGACTGAAAGGCGGAATCATTGCATCCAGCAACGCCCAATTGGCTTTATTTACTGGCACGGTGAATGAATTGACAAATGCTTCCCTGAGTTTCTTGATTTCGTCTACGGCTTCTTTATCAGGAGGGAGGTTTTGTAAGTCGGTAATTTCGGTGAGATAACTTTTGACTTGCAGCCCATTCCAAATACCTGAGGGGCGTTCAAATCTGACCTCTTTTGTGTCATTGTCGGGACAAGACTTAGTGTGTTCGTAAGTTCTAAAAGCGACGCCCTGCATAGCCAATAAGGGGTTGGAAATGTCAATAGGGTCATCAGGTTCGGGCACGAAACCAACATCTGTTGACCAGACCCACGCAGTCTCTGCTTTCGGAGTTCTACCGACAGCGTTTGCTATCACACTATTAGCACCACCGCCTTGCCATATTTCCAACACCCATAGGTCATGCTCAGGGGCGTAATCTAAACTGCCAACAACTTCGCCACCATCAGGTGAAGCCAATAGTTCTTCCAATACAGTCCCATCCCACGCCTTAACTACCACTTTGGATAGGCGATTTTGGTCATCGTAAATGGCTACATGTAGCCGTAACGGTTGTCCGTAGTCTGGGAAAAAGAAGTGCCATCCTTCAGGCAATTGATCAGCAGAAAAAGTCTGCACATGCCGCAGTGTCCAATCTTCGGGAGGTAATTCGCTTTCTAAATCTTGATACGGCTCATCGGGCAAATAAACCGTGACCGTCGGATACAAAACCAGTCGTTGCCATTGTTGGTTAGGAAACTTTGAAAAGTTGCCTTCTACTGCTATAATCAAACTGAGAGACGGGTCAAACGGAAACGGTTGCCTTTTGGCGGTTCTGTGCCCCGACAAACCTAAACTCATGCAGATTCCGATCAATAGCACCACTTGACGACAAATACCCTTTCTGCACATCACCTTTTATCGCCTCCCTGTTATGCGAATCGCCTGACTGCGTGCCCACTTCCTTTATAACACGCCGCAAAAAAAATCAACCGACTGAATTCAATTTTGAGTGCTAAAATTCGTGAATTTTGAGGGGAATTGAGTTTAAAAGGGACCTTGCCGTCACGATTTGTCCACCGACTGAGGTCGGTGGCTACAGTAACGAAGTCTGACAAAGCAAGTTGAAAAACTGGGAAAGGCATATTTTCCTAATGGTGCCGAAAATTTTTAGCAGTGTAAGGACACTGTTCTTCAAAAACCAAATAACTTTGTTTCGTGTTTCGCAAAGCTTTTTGTCACTATGAGGAGCGAGGCGGTGCGAATTTCTTCTTATCTCTTTTGTCTCAACGGTTTTTGCTCGCTTAGTTCTTGGCGAACGACAATTGGGACATATCCAACCTCTAAACCCTTAGGCGGCTTCACTATCTGGGCTGGGTCAAGGTCAACAAGTTTGCCCACTGTCGGAGAAGGAAGATATTCTCGGTCCTTCGTCCAGTGTCTGTGAATCAGTTCGACCCTCTTCTGCATTTCCTCCCTCTCTTCCTTCGTCAAGTCGGCATTCAAAAGTGCTGGCTGGTCCGCAAACCTATACCAGTAGTAGGTAACCACGCTTCCATCGCCGAGATACGCCTTGAATGGTCCCGCTACCGGTCCCGGATTCCTCCAGCAACTCTTTGGGTCGTCTATTGGAGTGGTGAAAGGTTCTGGTTCGGGTTCAATGGGGCGAGTAAACTTCACCTCCTTCAGACCAGTCTCGGGAGGAACCTCTTCTGGCAGTATTGGAACCCATTTCGCCTTCTTTGGATCGTCGGAGTTTTCTAAGCGATAGAATTCTGGAAGGATGACAAAATCGCAGTATTTCCTCACAAACTTGTAGTTCCACTTGTAGCCATAAGTGTATTCGTCAACGATTATGGGGGTAGCGAAGGATTCCCAATCCAAACGCGCCCTCATTTCCTTTCCTTTCCCCACGGGAATTCTGATTTCCCAAGTGCTGTAACCCCTCCCTTTTATCCTGCGAACATAAGCCCCTCTCATGTCTACCCTGCCGCTGCTTGGATGCCCTCCAGAAAACCAAGCCTTAACCGATTCCCATAGCGCTTTCTCGTTGTAAACTGTGTCCCTGTGCAAGAGGACAGTGACTCCGTCGTGATTGATTGGGAACAAGACCTCCGCTATGCGTGCATAGAGGTTGCCTTTACTGTCTTTTGCTACCCGACAGGGAATCCACTGGGTCTCCATTTGAACGGCTCTGTTAGGGTCAGCAGGCTTGCTGTCAAGAAGACGACCAGCCCAGTTCGGGTTTTTAAGTCCGTGCTTAGACCAGAAGTAGGGGAGGAAGAAGGCAACAGGACCTTTGAAATTGTTGGCGTTTATGAAGAGAGTCCAACAATTTCCCCCCGTAGGGACATCCTTGCCGTTAGTTTTCTCCTTTGGCTCGGCAAGGGGAAGGTTGATGTAACCGTAGCCGAGTAATTCTCCTTTCGCCCCGTCTTTTATCCTCAGACCGTCCAAAGGGAAAAGAAGGCAGTTACTGAGTTGGGCGACGCCATAAAGACCTCTCGGCTCCTCCCAAGTTCCCCACCCACGACCAGGAGCATTTGCTACCTCAGAAAAATCTGGTCCAACGCCTCCCATTATGAACTTGGGCGTTTCCGTTGGAAACCTTGTATCCCTCCACCACCCGAGCCCTCCTTCAATGTCGGAATAAACAGGGGAATTTTGGGCAAACATCCAAGTGCTTGGGAGTCCTGATTGAAAGTTATGTCCCGGATAGTGCATCAGAAGTGGCCAAGCAGGAACATACATAGAAAATCCATATCCGTAACTTTTGTCAATACCGCCTTCAACGGGAAGGATTAAATAGCCGAAGACATATTCTTTCGCCTCTTCATTTGCTTTCATAAGCCTCACCCCTACGCTAACGAGTAACAAAGAAAGAAGGGAAATCAACAAAGTCTTTTTGAAGACTCCTGCCATCTTCCTCACCCTCCTCACCTTACTTTCAGTCTCAAGGCAAAGATTTTGTCTTCAGGCTTCCTTCTCAATTCAATGAACAATCCTTCCTTTTCTCTCCGCCAACTGAGTTTCTCACCTTGAGGAAGCAATTCCACATCTTTAATGTCTTGAGAATACGGCTTATCTGCCCCCAGAGACTCTATCACAAGTTGGTTTTCTTCCGGGCTATTCATGAATATGGCATAAAGGTAATCGCCCTTTTGAGTGAAGCGAATATCCTGTGGAGTGAATTCAATTTCCTGACCATCCACAAAAGAACCGGCAGGAAAATCCGTTGGTCCTTCCTTGTAAGTAACCCAAGGGCGAGTTCCATAAATGGCTTCCCCATAGCGAGAAAGCCAGTTCCCTATTTTCAAAAGGATTTCCTGTTGCTCCTCAGGGATTGTGCCATCAGCGCGAGGGGCAACATTGAGGAGCAAACAGCCATTCTTGCTGACTATATCAACAAGTTGGCGAATGATATGCTCTGGCGACTTATAATCGTGGTTCTTGATATTGCACCAAGATCTACGGCAGATTGATGTATCGGTTTGCCAAAAGAGTGGACGAATTTCTCCAAGTTGTCCCCTTTCCACATCCAGAACCGCTGTCCCTTCGGGGAAAGCATCATGCTTGTAGTTGATTACGACCCCCTCGCCCCATTGGTGTCCTCGGTTGTAATAGTAAGCAGCGAAAAACCGAAGGTAAGGCTCAAAGACCGACTTCCTTTCAGCAATCCACCAATCAAATCAGACAAGAGAAGGTTTGTATGTGTCAACAAGGTGAAGGAGACGCTCAAGCCAGTGGTCAAGGAAGGCTTCGTCAGGAGAAGTTTCTTCGGGCTGCGCTGGACCATAGAAATCAGCATATTCAGGGTCATTGACATCGGAATCTATTAACTTTCCGGGATGGAAGAAGAACCAATGCTCGGCGAAATGATAGGAAACACCGAAGCGAAGCCCATTCTCCCTCGCTGCTTTTGCCAATTCGCCTGCCACATCCCTTTTTGAACCCATTCGGACAGAGTTCCAGCGAGTGAATGGGCAATCATACATAGCGAAGCCGTCATGGAATTGAACAACTGGGACGATATATTTCGCTCCCGCTTTCTTAAACAACTCAACCCAAGCGTAAGGGTCCCACTTCTCCCCTTTGAAGAGGGGGATGAAATCCTTATAGCCAAACTTTGTGTGGGGACCATAAGTTTGAAGGTGGTAGGTGTATTCAGGTCTGTCCTTGACATACATGAAGTGAGGATACCATTCGCTTCCAAAGGCAGGAACTGAGTATAGACCCCAGTGGATGAAAATGCCAAACTTGGCATCAAGATACCACTGGGGGACTTGATAATTCTTGAGGGATTCCCAAATGGGCTCAAAAGGTCCTTCTGGCAAAACAAACTTGTCTATACCCATCCTCAATCCCTCCTCATACTCATAGACGCAGCCGACCGCGAAACCTCACTTCATCAGACAACAACAGTGCAAAAAGGTTTTGTCATCAAGCAGAAGAATTGTTTGCGATAAGCGCTCGTTTCAAGAAACTTTGTGAGCAAGCAAAAGATGTCTCAGCGATTGGGCACAAAGGCCGTGAATAAAATCTGCCATTCGGTGCAATTTAATTATTCGGGTAGGCGAAATTAGAAAGGCAGGTGACTAAAGATAAGAAGGCAAGGTTTCACCCTCATTGAACTGTTGACCGTCATCGCTGTCATAGCAGTGCTGGCAGCGTTATTGCTCCCTGTGCTTATGCGGGTTCGGGAAAGTGCAAGGCAATCAAACTGCCTAAGCAACCTAAGACAAATTGGAATGGCATTTGAGCAGTATGTCAGCGATTGGGACGAGGCATTTCCTGTCCCAGATGCCAGTTTTCTGCCGATGGATGAATGCGCTGAAGTTTACGAGGGACACGAACCATTTAACGGTGTCCGCACTTATGGCGACCAACTGCTGCCATACAGCAAAAACGGTCAGATTTGGCGATGCCCCAGCGATCCCAACGAAGTTCACACGCTTCCAAATTACGCTTTAGGCAAACGATGGCCTTCCTACCATTATCGCCACTATTTCGTTGTCGGCTTCCATTGGCTTTGCCCTACAGAGCCTTTGGTTCAGTGGGTGCGCGGTCATGTCCCTCGGTTGGCAATGTTCACTCAACCTGCAGGCATTTTCTCTTTCCACGAATTAGGCGTTTACCATCGGCAGGAGTTAACCCAAAACCAAGCAACAGGTCAACCTGAGTGGAGTCCTTCAGCGGGCATGCAATTTGTCTTCCTTGACGGGCACGCTAAGATGGTCAGCGTCGGTCAAATCCTGCAACGCGCTGCTTGGTGGACAGGACAAGGTTGGGATTACCACTGGCCACGAAACGGTTGGGAAATTGAGCCCATCGTCGGTAAACCTGATTTGTAACGAGACTACGTGAATAAAATCGGCAGGTCGGTGCAATTTAATTAATGGGTGCGGAAAAAGGCTGCTACAAACCCAAGTTAGGAAGTGCTTGACGATGGGTATGAAGAAAGGATGGAAACTTTGGTTTGCCTTTACTGTATCAGTCCTCTTGGGGGCAATGGTGGGCACCGTATTATCCTAACCCAAGTTGCCACTCAACGGACGATGATGACTGCTATCAGTGTCCTTCCGAGTATAGGAAAGATGAACACACGGTGTGAACATCCCGTTGATTAGGAGAAATGCCTGACTCTATGCAGAGGCTATCAACCTTAAAGAGTGGGGATGTTTTCATGCGCTACAAGCGACTTTTAGTGGTCACTATCGCTGTCCTCTTGGGAATCGGGATAGCCTTATGGAAAGGTTTGGGGAAATACAGTGTGGTAAGGTATTCTCGCTATCCTGATGAGAGACAGTTTCCTGAATTTTGGCAAAAATTCCATCTTGTCAATCCCCTTGAAAGTGTGGGTAAGAGGAGAGCCTACAACCAGAAAGAAATGGAAATTCTTCGTTGGGCGATTCGTGACAAAAGTTGGGCGATAAGGGTTGAAGCCCTTGCTGCTCTTTCCCGCGCTAACCATGACCCTAAGCAAAGAGAGGAAGCTATTCAATTAGCAACAGAAAGGCTTAAAGATTCGCATTGGGTCGTTCGGATTTATGCTTTAGATGTATTGAAGCGACTTAATGCAAAATCATCCATCCCACATATTCTGCCCCTGCTAAATGACCCTCGCTCAGAGGTTCGCAAGGAAGCCCAAAGGACGCTTCAACAATTAGGCTACAAGGTCGGTGAATAAAATGAGAAGTTTGGTGCAATTTAAATAATGGGTGCGAAGGTCAGTAACCTTCTCAAACTCAGGAGGTGTTGAGGTATGAAGAAAGCATGGATGATATGGTTGGCATTCATTGTAGCGGTAATTTTAAGAGTATTGACAGTGCAAGCATTGACTATCAATTGTTGGGAATGCCCGATGTTGTATGGGAAAAAGAGTGGACCAGATTGTCGGATTTGTTGCGACCAAAATTGCCCGCCCGATCAAAGAAACGCATGCAAGTTAGGATGCTACGAACAATGAATTTCAAACGGGAGGGATAAAATTTGGCGAGAAAGGCAGGATTGAGTTTAGTCACTGTTGGCTGTTGTTTGCTCTTCTCTTTCCTGATATGGAAAGGCTTAGGCAAGCAAGCAGTGATGAGAGAAGTTAAAGCAACACCGTGGGCTAATGACCCGTTGAACGACCCAACATATAGGGCGTGGGAGAAGTTCATCATAGACATGATAGCACTAAACGGGAGACGACCATACAACTCCAAAGAACTTAGACTTCTTCGTCAACTTGCCCAAATGAAGGAAGGCGATTGCCTTTGGAGGGATCACAGGGGCGACGCTATTTACCTTCTCTCTTGGAGCCCTGACCCTGAACAGCGGAAAGAAGCCTACTATTTCGCAATTGACGGGCTTAAAGACCGGTGTTGGTATATAAGGGCTCTGTCAATTAAAGCATTGGCTCGTTTAAAAGCAAAAAATGCTGTCCCCCTAATTCTTCCGCTCATTAACGATACACACCCTGAAGTCAGAAAACAGGCTGTGAAAAGCCTTGCAGCAATTAGGCTTACAAGGTCGGTGAATAAAATCAGAAGGTCGGTGCAATTTAATTAGTGGGTGCGGAGGTCAGCGGCTTACTCAAATTGAGGTGTTAGATATGAAGGGAGGATGGAAACTTTGGTTCGCCAGGCAGTGCAATTAAATAAGTGGTGTCGGAAGAGTAACAAAATTTACCAGTTCGGAGGTGCATGGCGATGAAGAAGATAGGGAAGATGCTGCTTACCTTTATCGTGGCTATGATGATAGGGATATTGTTACATATTGTTACCCTTCCGAACAATGTTTGCGAATATTTTTGTCCCAGAAATTATCCCCCTCCATCAGAGGGAAGACAATGCAGAGAATGTTGCGATGAAAAGTGTCCTACAATGGGAGGGAACATAGGTCAGTGTTATCTTAATTGCTCCGCTAAGGTTTAGGAGGTGTTTTAAGAAATGTCGTGGAAGATTAGAATTCTGACACTCGTTACCATAGTGATGATCATTGTTTTCATCTTCGCCCTCTATTGGACTCAAAGGCAGAAACATGACGCTGGAGGTGATCAATGGCATCTAAGTCCTGAGTATATGGTAAAGCGAGACTTAGTAGGTGCCCTTGAAGACTTGCGAGGGAAACGCCCTTTTAGTCAAAAAGAGTTTGACTTGCTTCAAAAATTTCTAACTGATTCTGATTGGCGCATTCGTTGTAGAGCCCTTGATGCCCTTAGATATGGGAAGTTTCAAAATCAGGAGCAATACGAAAAAGCAGTGAAGGCAACGATTAAGTGTCTTGAGGATAAAGAATGGGTTGTTCGTTCTTATGCTCTAAGGACACTTGCGGGATTATCGGCTAAAAAAGCGATACCTTTCATTTTGCCCTTGCTCAATGATCCCAAACCAGAAGTGAGAGAAGATGCTAAAACCGTGTTGAAAAAATGGGGCTATGAGGAGAGACAAAAATGAGGTGTTATGTTCTTTTGTTTCTTGCTACTGCTTTTCTGGCTCTTTTCGTGGTGATTGGGATCAGGCTTAATTGGGGTAGAGGGACAATTTTGCCCAAACCTAAAAGCAGTAAACCTGATCCAATCTTCTGGCAGAAATTTCGAATTTTGAACTCAATCGGTAAAGGACGACCATTTACAGAAAGCGAAATGGTTCTTTTGAGACAAACCATTGTTGACCCAGATAAGTATGTTCGCGTAGAGGCAGCAGATGCTTTGAGAAGGGCAACTCATGACCCAAATCAAAGGAAAGAGGCTATCCAGTTGCTCATCGGGAGGTTAAAGGATTCAGAGTGGATAGTGAGGGTTTACGCGATTTCTTCACTGGAACATTTGAAAGCGAAGGAGGCACTTCTACATCTTAGACCTTTACTCAATGATCCGAGACCTGAGGTTAGGGAGAGGGTTTTGAAAGCGCTTGGTAATCTTGGTGCGAAGGAGTTTATCCCTTCAATCATCCCGTTGTTGAAAGACCCAAGCCAAGAAGTTCGCCAACAGGCAAAGAAGACACTTGAGCAGTTAGGCTACAAGGTCGGTGAATAAAATCGGAAGGTCGGTGCAATTTAATTAGTGGATGCCGAAGAAAAAACACCTAAATGGAGGTGCAGGGCAATGAAGAGAGGAGGACGAAAATTGCTATTGACTTTCGTCTTAGCAGTGCTGGTAGGTGTAATTGGAGCGGTCGTTACTCGCCCTAACTATTCCTGTAGTATAGATTGTCCGAGAACTTATCCAACAAACTTGGATAAATGTGAGGACTGCTGTGACGAGTGTTGTCAAAAGAAATATCCTGATGCTGTCGGATTCTGCACGGACGAATGTTACACTATGTGCTGAGGTTTAAGGACATGACTAAAAGGCTTTGGTTACTTTTCGTTATCACAACAGTGGGTTTAATATCCGTTGGTCTGTTCCTACGCCTTCCTAAAATGACATCACTAACCGATGAGGGGACAGTATACCTCGCCAAAAGGGAACAGATTCGCCCACTTCAGCAACTTAAAGGTAAGCGCCCTTTTACGGAAGAAGAGATGAAACTACTACGCCAGTTTGCTCAAGACCCTGACTTTAGGATTCGTGTTCGTGCTTTGTCGGCGTTGTCATATACACCTGACCCAAAGCAACGGGAAGAGGCTATTCAAATTGCCATAAAGAGTTTAAACGACCCTTGGTCAAGCGTTCGTGACCGCGCTCTAAGGCTTCTTGCGAGACAGAATGCTAAAGAGGCTGTTCCTTACATCATCCCTCTTCTCAAAGACCCAAATGAATATGTCCTTGAGCGAGCAAAGAAGACGCTTGAGCAATTAGGCTACAAGGTCAGTGAATAAAATCGGCAGTTCGGTGCAATTTAGTTAATGGGTGTGCCTAAGAAGGGTAATCCTGAGGAACAGGGGTGTTCAACGATGAAGAAAGCAGTGAAGATGAGGAAGTCGGTCAGAAAATTGTTCGTGGTGTTCTTCGCTGGGATGGTATTGGGGATAGTATTCAGTTGGTATCCATTGCCAGTGTTAGGGCAATCGCAACCTTCAATCTGCACAAAAGCAACGGCACCTTGTCCATCGGGTGGATGCCTACCTGATGAGGTATGCAAGGAAATCTCTACAGGTGGGACATGCGGATGTGTGCCTACTAAACCGTGGCCGTTGCCTTACATGTGATGGGGTGAAAAGATATGCGCCGGCGAAATCTAATATGGTTGCTAACGGCAGCGACTGCAGGTTTTTTCGTTGGGTTCTTAGTTTTCAGGAGGCAAGGCCCTTTACCTTCCAAAGATGAAATCAATAGGACCTTGAACGAATTAGCAATCGCTCTTCATCAAGGACGACCTTTACTTCATGCTATTGAGCGTGCTGCCAATAAAACCACTCACCCTCGCTTGAAAAAGGCTTGGAGTGATGTCCTTAATCTTGTGTCTCAAGGGCGTTCTCTCTCAAAAGCAATGTCCGTGCACCGGGATATTTTCCCCAATGAATTAATCCTTGCCATCCAGAAAGGCGAGATTGAAGGTAATGTGGACATCGTCCTGCTGAATTATACTGCTCGACATTGAATTGACTGGCGGAGGTTGTTCATCATGTTTCGTTGGCACTATGGCTTGGTGGCTGTTCTTGGATTGGTGGTCGGTTACATAGTTGTGAGGGGAGTTTCGTTGGTGGCGTGGATGAATGCGCCAGTGAAGGTTGTGCCGCATACTGTCAGACTGGGAGAGATGGTGGAAGGAAATGATGCATCTTTTAGTGTCAACCTCATTAACCGAACTGACCAACCTCTGCATTTGGTGCGTGTGCATTATTCGGTTTGTGGCTGTTTCTTTGAGCAAGAGAAATTACCTGAGGTCATTGCACCGCATTCAAATGTGCCCCTTGTTTTTGGCGTGCAAACGGAACAACTTCCCGACCACTTCCGTGCCCAATTGACTTTCGTCCTTACCAACCCTTCTGGAGTGACCTTCACTCCCGCTGTCACTTTGATTGGTTCTGTCAGAAGAGAAATTGCCATCACACCCGCTTTCATTGACTTCGGCACAGTGATACTGGGGGGGTGACTTCTCGCACTGTCTCCCTTCAAGGGTTGACTGGAAAGGTCTTCAAAATTGACAATGTGGAAGCACCACCTGAAGTGAG
>Ga0071330_1112451_pt1 | contig 48941 bp, 33 predicted proteins | sample GBScel77sediment_FD_63802 | JGI IMG/M metagenome (GOLD analysis project Ga0071330, IMG submission 63802) | Hot spring sediment microbial communities from Great Boiling Spring, Nevada - Cellulolytic enrichment Sediment 77C v2 (version 2) | ecosystem: Environmental > Aquatic > Thermal springs >...
CAGAACGCCTCGGTAAATTTTGCCCAATTACCGCAATTTGCACCGTCCGCACGGTACCTAGCAGGAACTCTGTGATTTTCTTCCCTTTCTCAGCGAGGGGGTAATTTGGTGTCAGTGAAAAAATTCTTTTTCTTTCGAGTTTCTTCCTTGCACCTGTGCCTTCCACGATCATCTGACTGTGCTCGGCCCTGGTAGCAGAAGCAGCTAGATTGCTGTCTTGGGCAGGGGAACGGTTGCTTTTGAAACCGGGGGGCACCATCCCTGCTCGAGACTCACCCCATAGGCCAGTCCATTAGAGACCGAGGATGGACCTAAAGGTTCTTCTAGCTCCCATAGGCCTGGAAAATCGCTTTTCGAGTTGGGGAAATAACACCCGAAGAGGCTGGGAGGCGGGAACGGCATAAGCCACGGTAGGACTTTGGTTTCGGACATCTTGACCCATGAAGAGCTCAATAGTGGGGGGAATAACCTGGGATTTTAAGGTTCGAATCCCAAAAAGACCTGCTTTACGAGCAGAACAGAAAGATATTTTGCCGTGCGATGAATTTGCTACCGCGAAGGTCGGCTTGTGCTCGCAGGAGGGTGGGATTACTGGCTGCGGGTAGCCAGGCTTAAATAGTGGTCATCTACAAATGCCATCCACCGATTCTGAAGCCATTGGCTTAAAGTTTGACGCAAAGTGGCCGAATCGGGTCCTCCCAAGCGACTTCCGACAAACTCAGCAATCGAGCGGAATGTGCGACCTTGATCACAGAAAAGATACAGATCCCGCATCCAGCCTTTTAGCCGGGCCTGGAACTCCCGGGCACATGGCCGGGTGTCGGTAAGGATGAGGACCCCGTCTTCACGATCGAACGCCCGAAAGGTAGTTTGCCCTTTGAGCTCTTGCCATTGTCGAGCCGCCTGAAGAGCTTCCCGAGCATAGATCTCCGGATTCCGCCCGTCTTCGAAGTCAAATTCGTACGAGTATGCCAACCGGCGGAGAACTTCTTCCGGAAACGGATATACGAATCTAAGAGACCAGTGGGGTCGGGGGTTCACCAAGCCGTGAGCTTCCGGATCTTCAAAGTATGGTGAAAATCGGTCCATCCGTACCCGCCCGATGGCAAGGGGCGGAGCTAAATGGACCAGACTTGGAATAAGAGCCGCTAGCCAGTCGTAATCTTCCGGGGATTCCCCAGGGAATCCGTAAAGAAGGTTCCATTCGACCTCAATCGGGTATTCGGAGAACCATTTGAGGGTCTGAAGGTTTTGCAGACCTGTGGCTCCTTTACTCGCAGCACGGAGGATTCGGCTAACAAATGTCTCGATTCCTAACTGGGCGGCCCCTAACCCCGCTTGTACCAATTGCTGTACCTGAGTTCGGCTGAGATTGCACTTCAATTCATACACGAAGCTCACCTGAAGGCCAGCTTCTACAAGGAGCGGCAAAAAGCTTTGGAAATAACGATAATCAAAGATGTTATCGGCGGCACAAATTCGCGGAATCCCGTACCGAGAAGTCAGGTACACAAGCTCCTCGAAGGCCCGCTGTGCGGATTTACTGCGAAAGGTCAAACGACTTCCGTTTAGTCCGCAGAACTTGCAGTGGTGCTTCTCTCCCCACCAGCATCCACGTGAGGTTTCGAAAAACAAAAAAGGTTCAATCTCATCGCGAAGGGGACTGTTCGAAAGACGGTGGAAATAGTCATCGAAATCCGGAAATGGCAGCCGATCAAGATCGCACACAATGGGCGAAGCAGGAGGGGTGTGCTCGCCCAAGAAGCGACGTTTGCCGCCCACTTCCCGGAATGTTGTGGAACGAGACCCTTCCGTAACCGGCAGGCCAATCGTCCCCGGAGGAACTCTGACCTGCTCCCCCGCCAGAAGCTCTCGAACAAAGGGGGGAAAAGTGAGATCGGCCTCTCCTAAAAAGACGTAATCTACCTCGGGAAATTGCTCCCACAAGGCTATGCCCATCTCTCCTTCGCAACCGGCTCCGCCAAACACAGTAACAATGTGGGGAAAATGCTGCTTAATTAACCGGGTCAAACACATCGAGGCCATAGTCTGTTGAAAGGATACAGAAAACCCCACCACCTTCACCCGGGACCAATCCACAGCCTGGAAACATTTCAGGATAAACCCAGGAACCGCCTTTGCCGCTTCTTGCAGCTCTTGTTGTTCTTCGCTGCCGAAATCCCGGCCATTCCGCGTGCGGAGTTCCTCAAAGTAGCTTTCATCCTCAGGCAGGAGATCTCCGAAGTAGAACTTGGCGAATAAACGTTCACCCCCTTGAACGAAAGCAAAACAGTCTGCGATCCACTGGTACCTCTCGTAACCGATCTGTTCGGCAAAGTCGAAGTTGAAATTTATAACCCGACACGGGATACCCTCTCGAATGAGGGCTGCCTTCAACAAACTCGGTCCCAAATTGGGCCACCGGAGATTCGCAAAAGGCATATTAATGAGCAGCACAGGAGGGAGATCCATATCTAAGTCTTTGTTCACATCCAGCATGGGTCTATTCCATCCCGCGTGAGCTTCAAGCATATCTTCTGCTGGTTCGGATCACGCTACCAGTTTGTTTAGGGCCTCGAGCGGGAATTTGCAAAAGCCTCCACGTCTAGCTTCAAGTGTTGTTCTGTACTAGGTGTCCAGTTTCCGTATTCCTTTCGGTCCTCTCCCTATGACCATGGTAGATTTTCGCTGAGAAGGATGCTCTCCAATTTCCTGCTGTGTGGACCAAAGGCGGTATGAAAGCCCGCATGGCTCTACTTGCCGGCCTTTATTCACTGAGTAATTTTTCCGCTATCTTTGCACCATGATAAGACAGATGCCTCGGGGGGTGGAGAAGCTCGGCTCGCGGATAACCCTCCCTCATTTCGGGGCTTATACCTGGATGTTTGAACCCCCGGGCAAGGTTTAGGATCCGACTTATTCTGCAGGGCGGTTTGGACACACTATCGGAGGGCCGCCTTCGACGGCGGCTAGGGATTCTTCCGGCTGAAATCCCCAACTTGAGATGGTTAGGGGGGTTGGGAACTACCCGCGGAGGCGAAAAGCCAAAGAAAAAGTAGAAGGAGGCACCCTCGCGGTGTTGTTCTCAAAGACTTCAAACCGGGGTCTAAAAGTCCGCGTCGTTATTTGTGGCCAAGGCGGGAGGTAAACCGATCGATCGCGGGAAGTCTTTCAAAATGAGCTTGTAACCCCGCTTGGGGACAAGGGGATCCCAGGAAATGCCCGGAGCCGGCGAGTGAGAGAGAAGTGTGGTTCAAGCTAACGGCCTTAGTTCCCATGGACGGAATATACCGATCGCCCGACGAGGGACAGCGGATTTTTTTGCAATGTTTCCCCCGTGAAGGTAACCCCCTCAAGGGAATAGAAAGAGCTTTTGGTCTACCCCCCCGGCTCAATCATGATTTTCCCGAAACCGCAATTTGTAGCCAACCAGGACGGGGGAGGATATCCCCCACTCGGCCTCCCCTATGACGACTCCGATTAGTGAGAGTTTGGAGAAGCTTCGGACCATGGGAGGTCAGGGATGTACGTCTTAAATATTACAACTGCACTGATCAAACAATCTTTTTGGTGCATAGCCAACCAGAGTTTGGATGGGCTCCATTGGATCGAATTCGATCCTTCTGAATCACCGGAAGGAAGACGCCACCGTTTCGGACATGGTGGTACCCCCAACTGGAGGACACCGATCTTCGTTTACCCCCACCTCGGTTATATCTACCCGAATAGTTCCCACTAAGACCGTACCATCGTGCACTGAGAAAAGCGTTGGCCGCCTGGAAAAGGTTTAACCGCCCCTAATGGCTCGCTAAAAGCCCCTTCGTGAACCTTAGACCTGTCAGAATTTCGGGAGAACCATTTCAGCCCGACTCCAGACGGAATAGAGAGGTGGTGGGAAAAGTGAAAAACGTCTCGGTAAGGTGGATAAATCTTGGGCTAGCGAGTATCATGGATTGAAACTGATTCTCAATAAGCAGTGGGATGGACGGGCCGAGCCATCGGGGGCGTTTACCGGAGGATCCAAACGAAAGTGAGTGTTTGCTTACTGAACACCGACAATGACCTTTAATCACAACACTGTTCTTCTGGAAGACTTGCAACCTGGAAAGGTGGGCCGGGTGGAAAAAATCGAAGGATGTCCCCGAACGGTTCGGAGGCTCCACGAATTGGGGCTTCGGGAAGGGGCGGTGGTCGAAATGCTTCAGCCTGGCCCCACGATGATAGTCCGCGTGAATAATCATCAGAAGCTCTGGCTTCGGCGGTGCCAAGGCATCAGAATTCATGTGAATTGTCATGACGGTACCACACTTTCGCCGTCCGCCTTGGCGGATAAAGAATGTCCTACGGGGCCAGCCGTTGAGCCTCGTGGGGGGACAGATGGCCAAGAAAGGCGGGAGAGTTTATCCCCTGCCGGAAGATGTGAGGCGAGGAGGTTCCGCCTCCGACTGGGGTGGGGAAGGGCTAGGGGGAAAATGGGGCACCTCGGGTAGGCTGGAGAGTAAGCTAGGATCGAGGCTGTAGGCCACCGTTCCTCCACCCGGTGAGATTCGAAAACTTCGAAAATTAAGGCATATTGAGGCGGCTTTCCCATTTCAAAAGGGGGAAGGACCCTGTGATACCTTCTCTGCTCCAATCCCCGAAGTCGTTAAGGGCTACAACCTGGGCATCTCATTTTCCCTGGCCCGCTCTGGGGGTGGTTTCACCGCCACCTTGAGGGTGAGGGGTTACGGGGTCACTTTCAGTCACGGTTTGCCAAGTTTCTCCCTTTTGATCGACTCGCCTTTCCCCCATACACGGCTATGCAAGAGTAGGCAGATGCTCCCAAAGTCGGGGCATTATCCCACGCTGATGGGGTATATCGGTGTTTTGGGATCGTCCCGGAATTTGACTTCGGGTGTGGCGGACAGTTCTCAAAGGGACCACACCAACTGCGATGTGGAGTGCCCTCCCATAAGCCCGGCTTTCACCGTGGCTCCTATCCCGCCCTTCCCGGGAAAATTCGCGGTATCATTTTGGGATCTGCTTTACAAAAGGCAGCGTTCATAGGTGGACCGCATACTCGGGGTTACTGGGGTAGTGGCCCAAAAGCCCGCTACAAGAAAGGCCTTGGTGGCACGTAAAGACTGGGAGGCCAAAATGCTACCCATGAGGTAACCATTGCGGCAAACGGTTCCGGAAATTCCTTTTCCCGCCGGAATGAACAATCCCCCGGTAACTCGGTATCTTTCCAGCACAAAGGTGCCCCGGAACAAACCAATTAAGCAGTCGAGGTATTTTGCAGATTGGGCAATTTCCGGAAGATAGGTTGGAAAGTTGGAAAAAAAGGATTGTCCGGGCCTTTCGCCCGCTTAATTCGACCAGACCTTTACCACGGGATCTGCCTGGGATACCCATCCTCGCACTCAAACGACGTCGCAAAAGAAGCCCTTTGGAAGCACTTTCCTAAGGTTTGGAGAACATGAAGGAATCCACCGCGGAGGAGCGTCGGAAGAAAACCCGATGCATTCGAGTGGCTCTTGTCGGCACCCCCAATAGTGGGAAATCCACTCTTTTTAACGGCCTAGTGGGATTTCGCCAACGGGTGGCGAATTATCCGGGGGTCACGGTGGAAAAAGACTCGGGGTACTTTTCCGACCACAAATATCAGTACGAGGTCATCGACCTGCCTGGCGTCGTCAGTCTGGCGGCTACCTCTTTGGATGAGTTGGTGACTTTTCGCGTGCTGACCGGTTTCATGGAAGGTACTCCGCCGCCGGACATTGTGGTTGTCATCCTGGATGCAAGCCGACTGGAGCGGCAACTCTACTTATTCAGCCAGGTAGCAGAATTGGGAATTCCCACCGTTCTTGTCCTAAACATGATGGATGTTGCCCGCAAGGAGGGGGTAGAGATCGACATTTCCCGGTTGGCAGACCGGCTGGGGGTTCCGGTGATTCCTGCAGAAGCCCACCGGAGGCGGGGACTGCTCCAATTGAAGCATACTCTTGCCGAGCTTGCCGAGTCTCCTTCCGCAGGTCAAACCAGGGTCAGTGTTGAATTTCCGGAGCCTGTGCCCCAGGAGATTTCCCAACTGGCGGAAAAGCTCCAGGCAATTTGTTCGCAGCCTAATGTGTTGGCAACTTCGCAGAAGATTAGGTGGGGCTTCCTTCCCACAGGGAAACCGACAGTCCCGAAGGGGATTGCTTCAAGTTCCCAGTCCGGTCTCGGCCGAGCGATCGAAGGTGAAAAAGATTTCGTAAAGTTTGCTCGGTTCCTTGCGACTCGATTACTCCTGGACCCTCCTGGTGGGTTGGTCACTGGCGAATGCTTCCGGAACCTGCCTCCGGCGGTCAGAGAGGCGATTGAGGATTCGCGAAGCCGGTTGGTGGCTTGTGGAGTAGACTTGGCCACTGTGGAGCCGCAGGCCCGCTTCGCTTGGAGTGAGAAACTCCTCGACGGGGTACTTCGTCGAATCTGCCCTCAGCGAAGAGGTTGGGTTGACCACATCGACTGTCTAGCAACGCACCCTGTATGGGGACTACTTTTCCTGGGGGTTGTCTTGCTAATAACTTTTCAGGCGGTTTATGCAACAGCAGAACCGCTGGTCAATTTGCTGCAAAACCTGCTCGGTTGGGCCGTTACGTGGGTTGAAAGCAGTTTAAAGCCAGGGCTTCTCCGGAGTCTTCTCATAGAAGGCTTTCTGGGTGGAGTGGGAACAGTAGCCTCGTTTCTTCCGCCGATCGCCATTTTGTTTCTTTTCATCGGGTTGCTTGAGGATTCCGGGTACTTGCCTCGGGCGGCCTTTGTGATGGATCGGTGGATGGCACCGGTGGGCCTAAGCGGAAAGTGTTTTATCCCCCTGTTGACGTGCTTTTCGTGTGCAATCCCGGGGATCATGGCCACCCGGGTAATAGACGATCCCTGGGACCGCTTACGCACGATGTTAGTAGCCCCTTTAGTCCCTTGTTCTGCGAGGTTGCCAGTTTATACCCTGCTTATTACGGCGTTTATTCCTGCCGAACTACGGGTGTTTTGGGGGCTGGTGGGTGTGCAAGGGCTGGTGTTGGCCGCCATGTATTTCCTCGGGGTAGGAGCGGCCGCTGCTTCCGCATGGTTGTTCAGCCGCACTCTGGTCCGTGGCTCATCGGCTTTCTTCGTCGTGGAGTTACCGCGGTACCAATGGCCGAGCTTGCGGGTTGTTCTCCATCGTGTTGCAGAACGCGTTTGGAGGTTCTGCCGTTTGGCAGGAACGATAATTCTCGGGGTTTCCCTCATCTTATGGGGGCTTTTAAATTTCCCGCGTGACCCTGCGGTGGTGAAGCAGGATCCAAGGGTTGTGGAACTCCGCGGGCAGCTTGCAATGGTTCCGGAAGGCACGGCCGAAAGTGAAAAGCTAATGCACGAGTTAAGGCAGGCGGAACTTGCCGCGATCCATCGTAACAGTTTTCTCGGACGGTTTGGCCGACTCATCGAGCCGGTATTTTGGCCGCTTGGATGGGATTGGCGGATTGGATGTGCTGTGCTGGCCTCGTTCCCAGCTAGAGAGGTGGTGGTTGCAAACCTAGGAGTAATCTTTCAGCTTGGGGAGGTTGATCCTGAAACGGGAAATCGCATGACCGGAGTTCGTGAGCGGCTGCTTGCCGCAAAATGGGAAGGTACCGATCAACCGTTGTTTACCCTCCCGGTTGCCCTGTCGATTATGGTCTTTTTTGCTTTGTGCGTGCAGTGTGCCTCGACGCTTGTTATCATTGGGCGGGAAACCAATTCGTGGCTTTGGCCTATCTTCACCTTCGCATATATGACTACTTTAGCCTATGTGGCTGCCTTGCTCACTTACCAGGTTGGTACGTTGCTGATCCGATAGGTTCGATGAACTTGTTTCGTTGAGTTGTGCCCATGCCCGGAAAGATTTCCTCGTGGCAGCCGAAACGTGCCTTGTTCCGCGGTGTCTTACTGGTGTTTTACTTTAGCTCCTGCCGCTGTCCTCAGAATCCAAAAGAACCCTTGGAATAATTCTTGTGTCAGGCTGTAGGGAATCTGCCACAACGATAATGTCTGGGCTAACAAGGGGAAAAACTATCACCGCCTTGGAAATTGGCCTTTGAAAACTTGACTGGTTGGTAATTTCCAAAAGGGAATTTTTCCGTTGCAGGCTTTGTTGCCCCGGTCTCAAAGAAAGTTCACGCGGGCGGCGAAACTGTAAAGACCAGGAGCAGTTCAAATCCCGGAAGATCCAAAAAAGTAAAACAGGTTTGGGCACTGGGCTGGATGTTCAATTGTGGTGACGGTATCAGCGGTTCAAACCTGATCATTAACCGATGGTCCCGGCATTAGAATGTAGTAGATTTTCCTTTTGTGTTAGAAGCTGCCAGGCCGTGTTCGCCTGCAACGAATATGCGAGGCCATAGGTCCAAGGTGGCAGAAATTTAGAGAACGATGCATCTTGACGGGTGGTTCGGCTGAACCCTTTGCGAAAAATTGCTAGGAGACTCCGGCGAATACTAGGGCGGTAAGGAAAGAAATACAGGGTTACATTCGAGTTCTCAGAAATGCTATTAGTGTCCCTTCCGTAGGTTGGGGGTGCCACGGCAGAAGTTCCCCCACCAATTACTGGCCGGAACAGAAATGCTTTGGGGATGGTGAACCTTTGAAGCGGACTAGTGGGCAACGAGTACCGTCATAAATCACGCGTCTTGGTTTCAGGTAAACGATGAACCGAGCCATTCACATAAATTCCGCGGCACAGGAGATTCGATCTCCCACTGGATGTTTGGTCGAACGTGCACCCCGGGAGATACTGGATTCTCCTGCTGGTTGTCTGATAAGTCCGTGGAGGGAGGGCAAAGCTTTCGCTCGTCTGCGACGGTGCATCCTACGGACATTGGTCCTGCAGACGGTTCGAGAGTCGTGGCTCCAGCTGATCATCATGCTGATTCTTAGTGCTGTGCTTTGGCTGGCTCTCTTCGGACTTTCAGCCGATGGATTTCTCTTCCTAAAAAACACGATCCCCGCCGATTTGCTTGTAGATGTTATCGAGGTGATATTTGGTGTATTTTTTGTGACCTTGATGATCATGTTGGCGGTTTCCTCGGCGATCCTTATTTTTGGAAATTTGTTTCGATCCCCGGATGTTGCCTTTCTTCTGACATTGCCAGTTCGGCCGGAACGGGTTTTCCTCCTCAAATACCAGGATGCTCTTTTGCTCAGTAGTTGGGCTTTCTTGTTACTCGGTAGCCCAGTGCTTCTGTCTTATGGAATGGTGGTGAATGCTCCCTGGTATTACTACTTGTTAATGCCTCTGTTGCTCATTGCATTTATCCATATTCCGGCCTCATTTGGCTCGATTTTATGCATGCTGCTAGTCCATCGAATTCTCCGCCGGCCTGGACTAATTGCGGTAATAGCTGGCGGGATTGCAGTGCTCGGACTTGCGTGGGGGATCTGGTATGTGCGTTCCGCGTTGACGGAACAAGTATTAGCCCCGGAATGGTTCCAGCAAATTTTCGCTCGTCTCCGCTTTACCCAACATCGGTTGTTACCCAGTTGGTGGCTGAGTACTGCTCTTTTGGAGGCAAGTCGGCATGAGTTGATGGAGAGTCTGGCCTTTTTGGGAGTGCTGGCTGCCAATGCGTTGTTTTTCCGGCAAGCAGCTATTTGGACGGCCGCTGGTGTGCTGCGGCGTGTGTTCGCCGAGGTAAATGTCGGAAGAACTGCAAAACGAAGGGCCCGGCTTCGCCAGGTAGATCGGCTGGTTTACGAGCTTTTGCGGCCATTTCCTGCTCAAACCCGAGTCCTGCTTTTGAAGGATTTCCGATTGTTTCGAAGAGACCCTGTGCAATGGACACAGTTTTTGATTTTTTTTGGACTTCTTGTGTTGTACTTCTTGAATATTCGCCGGTTCAGTTATGAGACTTACTACCAGGGATGGGTAAACATGGTCAGTCTTCTGAATTTGGCAGTGGTCGCACTTTTGCTATCCACCTTTACCACCCGCTTCATTTTCCCGATGATCAGCCTTGAAGGGAGAAATTTTTGGATCCTCGGGCTTCTCCCACTTCGTCGGGAAACACTGTTGTGGAGCAAATTTTGGTTTTCGGCTGTGGGCACGGTGATTCCGTGTTGCGCGCTCATCTTGGTGAGCGACAGCATGCTCCGGGTTTCGCCGGCCATTGTCCTCACCCATCAATTGATTTGCGTAAGTCTGTGTATCGGACTTTCAGGCCTTGCCGTGGGACTCGGAGCAAAAATTCCGAATTTTCGAGAACCATCCCCGGCGAGAATTGCCGCGGGATTTGGAGGAACATTGAATCTCGTTTTGAGTACCGTTTTAATCGTGGTGCTTCTTGGGGCCGCGGGGTTGCCGACCCATCTTTTGCTCGGTTCTTGGACTCCCGGTGGAGCGACGGTAGCAGAGCTTCGCCCCGACCTTGCTCGGACTCTTCATTGGTGGTGGCTCTTGGGGACACTGGCAAGCCCGGTTATCGGTGTTGGCTTTGCTGCCATTCCTCTTTGGTTGGGGATGCGGGCGTTCCGCAGCATGGAGTTCTGAGCATTCTCGTCAAGTAGGATAAGTGTCTCGGTTAGTACGTAGGTATATGGGGTAAGGTAACAGCCGACCCGAACTGTGGCCTTTTCCCCTGCTCTTGCTCAGTGAGGAATTCCCACCTCCGGGAGAGACTGCCCCGGAAAAGAATCCCGATTTGATTTTTTTCCCGCTAGTTGAAGAGCCGCCCTTCCGCCTTTGGGGTATCACCGATACCGGCCGATTGGCCATGGAGTGCGGCATTTTTTCCACCGCCAAAGGGATGCAACCCTCTTGTGGAGCACTGAAAAGAGTGGAAAGCCTTCCGGATCGTGCCGGCTTCTCAGGGAACGGAATAAATCCCTGGTGGGACACTCCTGGAGAAAAGCGAAGAGATGGTTCGCCACTCCTGGAGCAAGGTGAAAAGAGGTCTCGCCGGTTTTTGGCCGATCGGCCCGTGCCTGCCTGGAGAGAGCCTACCCGCAGTCTTCGGGGGTCTTCGGGTCGGTGTGCCAACCGAAGGGATGATGCTTTCTCACCGGGTTTGCAACTCGAGGGTTCCCACAGTAACCTTTGGGAATTAGGTTGAGGGAAGTGATTTCGGTATGAGTGAGGTTTTTCTGCATCCACGGCTGATAGGGCAACTGGGAAAGATTGAGAACCTAGACTCAGGGGGAAATCCGCGATGATGCCGACGAAGCATGATTCTCTCGGCTCTATTAAGATCTTGGTCGCTGGAGGGTTGATTCTGTTCTTTGTGGGGTATTTTGCCGAGAAGGCTCGCAGCCAGGACGATCTTTTTCCGTTTACGGTGGCTTATGGCAAGCGGGCCAATTTGACGGACATTTCGGGATGGCTTCATAAACCGGCGGGCAAGTTCGGGCATGTTCGGGCGGAGGGGGATCAATTCGTAACGGATGCAGGACCCATCCGTTTCTGGGGAGTCAACCTCTGTTTCGAAGCATGTTTTCCCAGCCGAGAAGAGGCGGAGCGGCTGGCCCAGCGATTGGCAAGTTTCGGTTTCAATGTGGTGCGTCTGCACCATATGGACAGCTACTCCATATGGGGTAAAAGTCCCAATAAAACCATTATTGACCCAGAGAAATTAGACCAACTGGACTACCTGATTTATCAACTAAAACAGAACGGAATCTATGTGAACATCAACCTCCATGTATCACGATGGCTAGACGAAAAGGAGGGTTTTCCCCACCGGGATCGCCGTCCCCGGTACGACAAAGGGCTCGGTAACTTCGAGCCCCGAATGATCGAGCTGCAAAAGAAGTATGCCCGGGACCTCCTGACCCACCGTAATCCCTACACGGGGATGACCTACGCGGAAGATCCGGCCGTGGCCTTCGTGGAGATAAGTAACGAGGATGCCTTGTACACCGTTTGGAACTGGGGAGATTTGGACGATCTGCCGGATCCTTATGCCACTACTTTTCGGGAATTGTGGAATGAATGGTTGCTAAAGAAGTACGGAAGTACGGAACGGCTTCGGCAGGAGTGGAAGGCCGGAGAATTTCCCCTCGGTGAAGAACTCCTTCCAGGCGGGAAATTTGGCCCTGACTTTGAGCGTTACTGGAATTTGGAGCGGGATCGGGAGACTGTGGTGGAGGTCGGGTGGCATGAGGGAGGCCCTCAGAATGCTGGGTTTCTGCGGATCCAAGTCATCCGCAAGGGGGAGGTCCCTTGGCGGCCGCAGCTTTCGCACCCGGGAATTTCCGTGAAAAAGGGAACCCCGTACACCTTGACGGGTTTTGTCCGGGCAGAGAAAAGCGGTACGATCTCGGTCAATTGTATGATGGCCCATGAGCCGTGGGAAAACTTGGGACTTTACTCTCGGGTAAACGTTGGGCCGGAGTGGACTCAATTCCGCTTTACTTTTTTTGCGGAAAAAGATGACCCGAATGCCCGGATCACTGTCACCGGGCTGGAGCCGGGCGTCTACGAGTTGGCATTGTTTTCTTTCCGCCCGGGGGGAGTGATCGGTTTAGAGCCGGGGCAATGCCTGGAAGATAAATCGGTGCCGGTACCGAAACGTCGGGGGCCGATGGTACCCGAGGCTGCAAGAAAGGACTTCGCCGATTTTATGTGGGAGGTGGAGTATGCCTACTGGGTGGGAATGTACCGATTTCTTAAAGAAGAGCTGGGGGTAAAGGCACTCGTTTGCGGTACTCAGCTTGGTTACGGGCCGACTCATATCCAGGCTGAACTAGACTACCTGGACGCTCATGCGTATTGGCAACACCCGGTTTTTCCCGGCCGGCCTTGGGATCCCGAAAATTGGTTCGTACGAAATGTGGCAATGGTAAACAATCCCGGAGGGACATTGACCACCCTGGCTTCCCGCCGGGTTGTGGATCGTCCCTACACGTTGAGCGAATACAATCATCCTGCTCCTAACTTTTATGCCGCGGAAGGATTTCCGATGATTTCGGCCTTTGGAGCTTTTCAAGGTTGGGCAGGGATCTATTTGTTCACATACTCTCATAATCGCGAGTTCGAGGTTTCGCGTGTGTCGGGGTATTTCGATATCAAGGGCGATCCTACTCGCTTGGTACACCTCCCGGCGTGTGCGGCGATGTTTCTTCGCGGCGACGTCGCAAGAGCGAAAAAACTCCTTCGTGCTCCTCTCGACTTAGAGCAGGAACGGCAGATCCTCCGGGAAACGCTCGAGCCGCGGCGACTTAATGCCGGTCAGGTGGGGCTTCCCCTTAACTGGGGCCTGGTCCATGCGGTGGGGGTGGATCTTTCCGGAAATGCTACTTTACCTCCTGGTGATGCTTCGGAACCTGCCGGCCGCTTCCAGTCGGACACCGGTGAGATTCTCTGGGACGTATCGACAAAAAACGGCGGATACTTCTTGGTGAATACTCAAAAAACGAAAGTTTTCACCGGCTTTGTCCGCGATCGGAAGTTTGAGCTGGGGGAGATCGGCCTCCAGATCGGACAGACCCGCTTGGATTGGGCTACAATAACGCTTACTGCGATCGAAGGTACCAGCTTCCGCCAGCCGGGGAGGTTCCTCCTGGCGGCCTCGGGATATATGCAGAACACAGGAGCAAAAGTGGAAGAGCTCGGCGAAGAACGGATCACCTTACGGAGAAACTGGGGCACAGACCCAGTGTTGTGCGAGGGAATACCTGCGATAATCACCTTCCCCGTGCCTGCGGATCGTCTTGAGGCCTGGGCTCTGGATCCAGCGGGCAATCGCCGGGAAAAACTTCGGGTAGCTCGGCCGACGATAAGAGGGGCAACGATTTCCGCGATCGAGATTGGTCCCCAATATCGGACACTTTGGTATGAGATCGTCATTCGTTAACGTTGCTAACCGCTAAAGACCTGCTTGAAGACTGTCCTTCAAATTGCGGACTTTCTTGACGACTGTCCTCCAAATTACGAAAACGGCCCTGGTGACCAGCACGGAGAGTTATTTCCCGACGTTTTCCCAAGCTTTAGAAGACCGGTGTAAGTTAGGGGCATGGTAAAACAGAAACTTGTACTGAATTAGCCGTAACTTCGTGCGGTCTTGAAGGTCAAGGCACATCTGGTGATGGTGGGTTTTCTGCCATTACGTGTCAATCCGAAATGCTCGTATTGGGCAAAGACCTCGGAAAGAATCGGTGACAACTTCAAGCCGGCGTGCTCTTGGAAATTTGAACACAATCTCTTAGCTGAAACACTGGAGCTGGATTCCCTCTTTGGGACGGAGGTTAAAAAAGTGAAGTGCAAAGGACCAAGTTTGACTATTCCCCAGGCAGTTTGGTTTTCAGTGGCGTTTTGGGTTGGGCTGATTTCTACCCCCTTATGGGGGCAAAGTCTTGCGGGGCAGTCCTCCGAAGGCAGCTCTCCCGCCCGGCGACCTAATGTTCTGGTGATCCTCACGGATGATCAGGGATGGGGGGACCTGAGTATTCATGGTAACCGGAATCTCTCCACACCCAATATTGACCGGCTAGCTCTCGAGGGTGCTCGCTTCGAAAGGTTTTACGTAAGTCCTCTTTGTGCCCCCACGCGTGCGGAATTTCTCACTGGACGTTACCACCCGCGAACAGGGGTTCGGGGGGTAACAACAGGAGCGGAACGAATGAACCTCGATGAGGAAACCATTGCGGAGGTGTTCCGGCGGGCTGGGTATCGCACGGCCATCTTCGGTAAGTGGCACAATGGAACGCAGTATCCCTATCACCCTCTGGGCCGGGGGTTCGAGGAGTTCTATGGATTCACCTCCGGTCACTGGGGACATTACTTCAGCCCGCCTTTGGAGTGGAACGATCGATGGGTTCGCGGGGAGGGATATTTGCCCGATGATATCACCAACCGGGCAATTCGTTTTCTGGAGGAGCATCGGAGGGAACCTGTGTTTTGCTATGTGGCCTTCAACACCCCACATTCCCCATTCCAGGTGCCCGAAGAATTTTACCGTCGCTTTGCAGCAGCAGAGATTTCAATGCGGCATCATTCCGAGAAAGAAGATTTGGCGGTTACCCGAGCCGCTTTGGCGATGTGCGAAAACATCGATTGGAATGTGGGAAGAATCCGCCAGGCCTTAGAAAGACTCGAATTAGCTCGGGACACGATCATCGTGTTCTTTTCGGATAATGGCCCCAACAGTTGGCGATGGAATGGGAATTTGCGTAACCGGAAGGGTTCCGTGGACGAAGGAGGGGTGCGGGTCCCGTGCATATTTTGGTGGCCAGGGAAAATTCCAGCTGGAAAAGTAATTCCGCAAATTGCGGCCGCCATTGATTTGGCTCCCACTTTGGCCGAATTGGCGGAGATTCCTTGGAATCCCCGGAGGCCGATTGATGGCATGAGTCTTGTGCCGCTTTTGCTGGGTACAGCTCAAGAGTGGCCCGATCGGATGATCTTTGCTCATAATAACGGTCGGGTTAGTGTTCGCACCCAACGTTACATGTTGGACGAAAAGGGCCGACTTTATGATTTAGTCGACGATCCTGGCCAGGAGAAAGACCTGCAGGCCGAATTGCCCGAGGTAGCCTCGGCGTTGAGAAAGGCTGTAGAACGTTTTCGGGAGGAAGTTTTGCCAAAGGGTCCTGACGATCGGCCTTTTCCTGTTGGTTATCCTGAGTTTCCGATTACCTACTTGCCGGCTCGAGATGGGGTGGCTTCGGGGAATATCCGACGGAGTTCACGGCATCCAAATTGTTCGTTTTTTACGCAGTGGAGCAGTCCAGAAGATGTAATCTCTTGGGATATCGAGGTGAAGACAGCCGGCCGTTATGAGGCCGTGTTGTTTTATACGTGCCGACCGCAGGATGTCGGGGTGCATCTTCGATTGGAATTCGGTTCCGAAGGAGTGGAAACGGTCATCGAAAAACCTTTCGATCCGCCATTGTACGGAGCCGAAGAGGACCGGGTTCCGCGAACGGAGTCCTATATGAAGGAGTTTCAGCCCGTGAAATTGGGCATCCTTCAAATGCCGGCTCAAAGAGGGCAATTAATACTGCGGGCTTTGAAAATTCCGGGTGAGTTTGCTGTTGATGTGTGGATGATCAGCCTTCGCTTGCTTCCTTAGAGAGTTGTTCCGCGGGATGAAAGCTGCGAGAGTGTTGAAGGTAATAGGGGTGCAACGAAAGTCGACAGACCGTTGGGAAAAAATTCCGAATGCAAAAGGCAGAAATGCTTAGTCTAAATTCGAACTGGTTCTTGCGGATTCCGTTGCAGGTCCAGGTTGGATCGATTGGGAGCTTTTAGAATTTGCGAACAGCTGGCTTGGTACACAGGTATTTCATGAGCTTGGGAGGTCTTCGTAGATGCACGAGCAACTCCAAATGGAACATTTAGGATCTTTTGCCGGTAGGATTTTGGGCAGCCCAATTTCGCGGCGAGCCTGGTTGCAGGTGAGTGCTGGAGCAGCAAGCGTTAGCTTGGGCATTTGTCCCAGGGCTTTCGGTTCGGAACAGAGCCAGCCGAGAGGATATCGGATCGGCATTTACACCCGGCCTTGGGATGCCTTTGATTATCGGGTGGCTTTGGATGCAGCGGCTGAAGCGGGTTTTCGTTATGTCGGCTTGATGACTACCACTCTGCCGGGCCGTAGGTTGGTAATTACCCCAGACATTTCTCCGGAGGAAGCAAGTGCCATCGGCGAGGAGGTTCGAAAACGGGGCTTAGCTGTTACCTCTGTTTATTCCGACTTTTCGCTTACGGGGGGATTGGAGAAGGCTGTCGCAAGTCTCAAACGCTTAATCGATAATTGTCGGGCAGTCGGAACTTCATCTTTGCTTCTCGGCGGTGTTGGAAACCCAAAGGTTTACGACCTTTACTATGAAAGCATCAAAGCATGTTGCGACTATGCGGCGGAACGAGCTATTGCCATGACTATCAAGCCCCATGGGGGTCTAAATGCCACTGGGCCTCAGTGCCGCCAAGCAATTGAAAGAGTGGGGCATCCTAATTTCAGTCTGTGGTATGACCCGGGAAATATCTTCTACTATTCTGACGGAAAGCTTGATCCCGTGGACGATGCCGGGACGGTGGACGGATTGGTTCGGGAAGGAATGTGCATTAAAGACTTTGTAATGTCGGAGGAGGACGGAAAGATCCGGAAGGATGTTTGGGTAACTCCGGGCAAGGGCCGAGTAAATTTCCTGGCGGTATTGCGGCGGCTACGACAGGGCGGCTTTCTAAAGGGCGATTTGGTCATTGAGTGCGTCGACCGGCCCGATCCTCGAGATACCGATAAGCTCCTGGCAGAAGCAAAATTGGCGAGGCAATTTGTGGAGGATCTGGTGGCCCAACTGTAAGTTGGTTTTCAAGTCTCCTCGCTTTTGGCGGTCAGGAGTTTGCCTGGCGGCTTGTTTCGGGAAATTCAGGAGGAGTAAGGATTTACCAACGTGGCACGTCGGCGTGAGTCTTCGAGCCCCGATTTAGATCAGCTTTTATTTCCCTTTGGCCAGACGGGGCAAAACGATTCGGAAGAAGAATTTTCCCAGGGGAATTCGATCGGAGTTAAACGATTGGCCCCGTCCGCTGACTCTGTGGGCTCGAACAACTTATCAGGTCTTAGTGCCCCTTCTTTCATTGCGAATGCTAGTGAAGAGCCAGTGGAATTATCACCGGGTGAGCAGAAGACGAGTGTCCACGCGGGGGAAAGCTCCGGGGGAAGTGCGAATTGGTTAACTCCGGAGCGAATCTCCTACCTCCGACTAGCCTTGGTTGATGGGATCGGACCGCGGACGTTTTCTTTCCTTGTAAGCCGCTTCGGTAGCCCGGCTGATGTTCTGCGGGCCCCCCGATCGCTGTTGCTTCAGGTACCCCGAATTGGACCGGTTCTTGCCGAAAGGATTTCTTCTGCCCCAAGCGAAGAGCAAATCTTATCGCTCCTTGAGCTTTGCAAGTCGGAAGGGATCGGGATCTTATCTCCCCACGACACCGATTACCCACAGCTTCTCCGGCACCTTAGCGACCCGCCGCTCGGGCTGTTTGTTAAGGGGAACCTAAAGCCGGAGGATTGCTTAGCGGTGGCCAGCGTTGGTACACGTCATCCGACACCTTATGGCCTTAAACAAGCGGAGCGGCTTGGGGCGGAACTTGCAGCAGCCGGGTTTACGATTGTAAGCGGTCTTGCTCGGGGCATTGATGCAGCAGCCCATCGCGGAGCTCTTCGTGTGGGGGGAAGAACCATAGCAGTCCTGGCCAGTGGACTTCTGCGGATCTATCCTCCAGAGCATCGGGCTTTGGCTTCCAAGATCCAGGAACAGGGGGCTTTACTCAGCGAGGCCCTCCCGAATGACCCTCCTGTTGGGCAACGGTTCCCAAAACGTAACCGAATCATCAGCGGATTGGCTTGGGGCACTATTGTAGTGGAGGCGGGCGATCAAAGCGGTGCATTAATCACCGCACATCATGCTTTGGAGCAAGGGAGGGAGGTTTTTGCGGTGCCTGGTCGGGCAGACGATCGTACAGCCCGTGGGTGCAACCGCCTTATTCGCGACGGGGCGACGATGGTGATGGATGCAGAGGATGTGCTGGAAGTGCTTCGGCCGATCGTTTGTCGGTCCCTCAGTGGGCCTGCAGGAGGGGTAGGATTGCCACAAAATGTGGGGGCACCCGCGGGCAGGAGTTCGACCGAGGAAACCGCAGAATCGACGGACTCGGAAAAGGTTCTCCCCGCTGGGGGAACCCGGCCCATGGCTGAGCTTCTGCAGCTGTCGGAGGCCGAACGGCGGGTCCTTTCGGCCATCAGGGAAGATCCCACCTGCATCGATCAGATTGTTCAGGATACCGGATTGCCCTCCTCTGAAGTTCTTGCAACTATTAGTCTACTAGAGGTTCGGCGTTTGATCCGAAGGCTGGGGGGAAACTGGGTTTGCCTCAGGTAGGGGTGGGAGAGGTTTCGGCTTAAGCAATGGAAGGACCGGAGGATCGACCGCCCAAGAACATATGACGAGTGGGGCTGGGGAGGTTGAGTATCCCGGTTGAACTATGCCCCCAAGCCATTGGCCGTGGCCGTCCGGAAGGCAACGGTTGGATTAAAAGCAAAAGAAGCCCGTAGACGATTTTTTGTCGAGTGACAAAGCACCTCTCCACAAAACAATATGTAGTAGAAATGGTTGCAAAGGAATCGATATATTGGGCTGCCGTCTGGCGTGGACGGATTAACTCGGAGTTTCCGAGGGCATTTCGGAGAGGTTTGCGGCAAAAGGGTGTTCGGCTTTTTGGCGAGGTTATAAAGTTTGGCGGCTTCCGCGAGAAAGATGATCGCAACCTGGACTAGCGGAAGTGAAGAACTTGAGCGGGGCAATATCGTCGCAGATCTCCGTGTTTGGTTAAGAAGTCTGACTTACAAGTGGTATTGGGGACGGGTCTTTCAGGCCGAGCAGCAGGAGATACATTCGCAAATCCTAAATAATTCGAGGGGCAAGGGTTAAAGCCCAACCTGCGGATATTTTGCCTTGTAAGTTGGCCAGCTATTGTGGTTTGTGGAAGCTGCTGACATTTTCGGGGGAATCAGCGATAACATCTGCGTGGGGCTTATTCAGAGGCTTAGGTTCTCAATTCGGTGCACCTATTTAGCCCATCTGGGCTAGATGCACCGTCGACCGCGAGGGTTTGACCGCCAACCGATAGTGTAACGCCTTAACCAGACTCAAGCGGGCTTGGCATTGCTCGTAAATAGCCGGGGATCGACAGACCTGTGCTCCTAGGTCACGCTCATTAGGGTAGCAAGAGGTGTGCCCTCGGACTGTTCCCCCAGCTATTCCGAGAGGCCGCCGGAATTGCTCGGTTCCAGTAAATAGTCGGCCGGGCAGTGTTTTTGAACGGTGTTCAGCTGACAGCGTTTAGAAACAGAAACCCTGGGACTTGCCGTTCAAGAGATCACCTGTGGATCGGGAAAGATGGTAACACAAGAAAAAACTACCTTAGGAACGAAGAAAACCACGCCTCAGCCCGTGCAATCCGATGATAGGTTGATGGTCGACCTTCGAGATCCTTGGATTGCAGCCTTTTTGGCGTGGTTGTTTCCAGGACTAGGCCACTTTTATCAACGCCGTTATGCAAAGGCCATCCTTTTTTGCGTGACCATTCTGGGGATTTTCGTATGGGGCTTATATCTTGGCGGAAGTCGCGAGCTGGGATGGGGCCGGGTCGTGTATTTCTCGATGCGGCCAGGCGATAGACGTTACCCCTTTTTTTGCCAGATGTGGGTTGGTCTTCCGGTCTTGCCCGCACTCATTCAGGCTGCCCGGGTGAACGCCGGAAAAGAACCGCTTTGGCATTACTTTATGGCACCGCCCATTCTCGGACCCGATCGTGCTGATCCCCAGGACCTCTATCCCCCGTTTACCCTGGACACCCTTCATAAGCGGCTCCACCGATACTTCGACCTTGGGTCGATCTACACCATGATCGCCGGCTTGTTAAACATCCTGGTGATCTACGATGCCTTTGGTGGTCCGGTGTGGACGGAGGATCAACCCCGGGTTGAAGATGAGGACTCGCAGACAGAATAAGGAGGGGCCGGAGTTCAAGTAACGATCTTCAGTACAGGCGGTTGTTTGCCCAATCGTTTAAGACCATCCGGCGGGGAAGTTGTGATCCACGTGCATAGGACCCAAGCCCAATGAGATTAATATGGGATGTTTGCCATTCGAAGGTGAAACGACTTTCTTGCCGCTTGGGTAGGTTGGCATCAGCCCTGCTAGGGGAAATAAGGGAGATAACTGGCCTGCAAACCCTTCAGGGGGTGGGAGGCCCGAGTGGCAATTAATTTGTCCTTTGCACTGCGATTGGAGGCCCGGGTGTTTTCTACCCTGTGCCGAGTTAATACCGCACGATCACCACAGTATGGCCGAGGCAACCAAAGTTTCCTCGGCTCAAGAAGAGGGCAGAAACGAATTTCCAATTCTTCAGCTCAGTATGGCACTACCTTTACTCCGACACAATAACCGATGGCCCACCGACAAGTTATGCTCCCGACTTTGATTTTCACGTTTAGGAGTTCTCACCACGGTTGAAGTCTGGGTTTCGGACGTGATGGCCCTGCCGAGTCCCTGTCTTTCGCCCATTTCCTTAAGAGGCGACATTCCAGGGCTGGTCAGCTGGTGAGCGGAACAGCTTGGGCATCTCCTGGTTCGACTTCTGTGCTCAAATCTTTCCGGGTTTTGGGTAAGGCTGGCCCGGGTAAAAGTGTCCGAGGTTTGCCTCACCGCGACGGACAGGGGTGATGCCCTCCGGCAGGAAACAGGCAGAAAGGGCAAGGTAGGAATCGGCTCGAAGAGACCCCAGGCGGTTGCATGCATCAGCATGCCCGGTCTGTGCTTAAGGTGTTCGGCTGAGCATTGTTAGCCCGGTGGGTTAGCTGGGGTTTCGAACGAAACGCGATAAGGAGTTTACCGGTGCAACGAAATTGGTGGGAATGGATTTGGCACAACGACCTGTGGTATGCAATCCCGCTCATTGTAGCGATTGCATTGGTTTACGCTGCCACCCGGCATGAATTCCTGCCGGAGATTCTTCGTCATGCGGTGCGGGTTGCGAGGTGGATTGTAATGTTCATGCTCGTTTTGCTGGCGATCCTAGTTGCTCTCAGTTGGTTTCAGTAACAGATTTTCGGTGGGCAAAGCACGGTTGCTGGCGGCCACAGCGGCTGATGTAGCAGGTGGACATAAGTATCTTCATTGAAAGGAGAAACTTCCGGGGTGGATTGAGGGACAGGCGTTCAGAACCGGCGGCTATTTCCGAAACGTTTAGCACTGGGGATTCTTTCTATGCGAGTGGTTGTGCTGGGGGCGGGAACGGTAGGTCGAAATATCGCGGCGATGCTTGCTCAAGAGCGGCACGAAGTGTCGGTGGTTGACCGAAATCCCGACCTTATCCGGCAAATCGAAGGTGAGCTGGATGTCCGGGGTCTTGTAGGTGAAGCCGCTCAATCCAGCGTTTTGTTCCAAGCCGGAGTGAGTGATGCCGACATTTGTCTGGCAGTAACCGGCTCCGACGAGGCCAACTTGGTAGGGGCCAGCTTAGCCAAAGCCATGGGAAGCCGAAGGGCAATTGCCCGGGTCTTTGCCCCAATTTACCGGGACTATAGCACCTTCGATTACCGCCGCCATTTTCATATCGACCGGCTTCTGAGTTTGGAACATCTGGCTGCACTGGAGCTAGCCCGAGCAATCCGCGGCTCGGAGCTTTTTCCGATGGAGAGTTTGGTGCAAAGCGAGGTGGAAATTCAGGAGGTGCCCATCACGGAGGAAGTGCCGGCTGTGGGGAAGCCTCTGAAGGACTTACGGCTGCCGCCGGGGGTAAGAGTTGGAGCTATCTTCCGCAACGGAAGATGGTTCATCGCCGGTGCAGAGGATAGGATCTTGGTGGGGGATCGAGTCGTCTTGGTGGGCACCCGGGAGGAAATCGCAAACGTCCACGATCTTTTTGGGATCGAACACCCCGAACTGCATGTAGTCATCGCGGGAGGGGGCGAGACTGGCTACCATTTGGCCCAGCTTCTGGATAACCGTTATTTCTCGGTCACGTTGTTGGAGAGCCGGAGGGAGCGGTGCGATTTTTTGGCAGCTCATCTGGAGCGAGTCACCGTTCTCCATGCGGATGCCCAACAGCGGACGGTTTTGGAAGAGGAACATGTGGGAGATGCCGATGTATTTGTGGCTTGCACAGGGGACGATGAGGATAACATCATTGCATGCGTGGAAGCCCTCGACCTGGGAGTAAAACGGGCAATGGCGATTGTTGCCAGGCCCGATTACGCCAATGTCGTCCGGAAGTTGGGAATCGAAGTCGCCATTAGTCCTCGGGTAGTAATGGCCCGGCAGGTCCGAAGCTTCCTGACCCGAGGGCCAGTCGTGTCGCGAATCCCTCTGGCGGAGAGAAGTGGGATTCATGTGGTGGAGATCGAAGTTCCAGAGCAAGCTCCGGCAACGCAGGCTCAACTTGCAGACCTTCGCTTACCTGCTCAAGTCCTTGTGGCTGCACTAATCCGGGAGGGCTATACGTGGACTCCCGGGGCTAAGGATCGAATAATGCCTGGAGACACGGTGGTACTCTTCTTGAACGATTCCGCCTTCGAAGAGGTGCTAGAGTTGTTTTCGGCAGATTCTGGCTTTTAACCTCCCAGTGGTCCTATTACCCCCGCTATTAGGGGAGTAGATGACCAACCTATTCCTCGTTCGGCAGGACATAGGCCACTAAAAATGCCACCAATTTTAAAACTTCTTATAGTAGACCGTTCTGGTTTTCCGTATAATTATAGAAGGAGCACTCGCTCGATGGCCGGATTACAGGGAAGCTATGTCTCTCGGAAGGAGGTGAGGCATTCGGCAGAATGAGGCAACAGATGCGAGTGGTGTTCCTCCGGATATCGGGAACCACTTGGTTAATCGGTGAGGCCATTGGGCGTCAGGGAAAGCTAATACCTACAAACAGCCCGAGAGAGGGTTGCCTCCGGCTCTCGGGGTTTCCTTTGGCGTCGGCTTTCGTGGGTTCAATGGAAAGCAGTTCCTCCAGGTGATCGGGTTCGGGAACAACTCGCAGCATGCTCTTGGGAAAAAGAGGTTCGGCAAATTGCTGCATCACCCGTTAAAGGAGACTTCAGTCGTTTTATCGGGGCTAAACCGGTCGAATGTTCCTGCCGGGTTTGAGGGGGTGAGGGTGGCGAGTTAGCAGGAGGGTCTGCAGGCATGACATACACGATGGTTATCTTCGGGGCTTCTGGAGACTTGACCAGAAGAAAACTTATTCCTGCTTTGTACGAACTGAGGCGTAAGGATCGGCTTCCGCCGGAGATCCGGGTTGTAGGGGTTTCCCGGACCCGTTACACCGACGAAAGTTGGAGGGATTATCTGGAAGAAAAAGTTCGGGAAGCCGTCGGGGGCAAGTTTGTGCCCGATATCTGGCACGAGTTTGCACGCTGTCTTTTTTATCGGCCGGGGGACATTACCAACCCAGAGAGCGTTTTTGCGTTAGAAGGGGCCTTACGGGAAATCGAAGGTGACAGGCCTCGCTGTCGAATTTACTATTTCGCCACGGCACCAGAACACTACGAGGTGGCGGTCCGACACCTTGGAATGTCGGGCATGGTTTCAGAAGAGAAAGGACCAGTACGGGTGGTCATCGAAAAGCCATTTGGCACCAACTTGGCAACCGCTCGTCAACTCAATCAGGTCCTTCATCAGGTTTTCCGTGAGGACCAAATCTTCCGGATCGATCATTATTTAGGCAAGGAAACCGTCCAGAATATCCTGGTTCTGCGTTTTGCAAACTCGATATTTGAGCCGATTTGGAATCGCAACTATATCGATCATGTCCAGATCACAGCCGCCGAGGCCTCGACTGTGGGTACTCGGGGGGCTTACTACGATTCCGCCGGTGTGCTTCGGGACATGTTTCAAAATCACCTCCTCCAACTTTTGACCCTCACGGCCATGGAGGCTCCGGTTCGATTCGATCCGGACTGTATTCGGGATGAGAAGGTGAAGGTTCTTCGGGCCATCACACCCATGCGTCCGGAGGAAGTCGAACAAAACACCATTCGAGGGCAATACCGGAAGTACCGGGACGAGCCTAATATCCCCCCGAATAGTACGACCGCCACTTTCGGAGCTGTGCGATTGTTTGTGGAGAACTGGCGGTGGAAAGGGGTGCCCTTCTACCTTCGTTCTGGGAAGGCTATGGAGTGCACTACCACCCAGATAGTTATCCAGTTTCAACTCCCTCCGCACATGATGTTTCCCACCGGTCCCCGCTCCATTAAGGAAGCAAACCGCCTAGTAATTCAGATCCAGCCTGCAGAAGGGGTCCAGCTCCAGTTCCAAACGAAGGTACCCAATGGAGCTATGCAACTGCGGCTTACGGATCTAAGCTTTCAATTTCGACAAATTACAGGAGATATCCCGGATGCCTACCAGAGGCTGTTGTTGGATGTCATGAACGGTGATCCTAGCCTGTTTGCCCGGGCCGACGAGGTTGAGCTCGCATGGGGTATCATCGATCCCATTGTTGAGGCCTGGGAAGCGGGGCATCCGCCGTTGGCTTTGTACGAGGCGGGAGAGTGGGGGCCCCCCATTTGCGACCAGTGGATGGAGGCTCAGGGACGGCGGTGGTTGAACGTATGTCCCATAATCACATAACAGTCCTGAAGGGGACTCTTAAGTAATTCAAGGCTGGAAAAGAAATTAGAGACCGGGTCGTTAGTTATGCTCTCCGTTCCGCGGCCGTAACTTGTGTTCGTTCCAGGGGGTACCGCTTTCCAGGCAATGATTAAAGGTGAATCGCACAGGAAAGAACCGAATTTTTTTGGTAGACCTTTTTTTGAGGATTCCACCCGCGGGCACCGAATAGCCAGTGGGGCTATCGATCATTCACAGACGTTACGGGGGGCGAACTCCCCTCCACCTGGCACGAAGGTATTCACTCTCCTACTCGGCGATTGACAAGCATCCGGCCCACCGAGTGACGGAAGGCACACTTAGCATAATGGGTCGGCCAGCTCCCGGCTTAAAGCCTTAGCCCCGGGTTAAAAGCTGAACTATTCTGGCCTTGCCACCTGCCGCTCAAACCCCAGGACCGTGGGGTTTCCCCTTAGGCATGGCAAATTTCTTCCACTGGGGACTTTCATAGATCTGGGATTCGCGACCAGTATAAGGAACTGTGAAGAGACCAACCCGGAGAAAATCTTCCCTGTAAAGTGTCCCCGGCAGCCATTGGCGACAGTGCAATCGGAATTTTGCGAAATCGTGGATCCGAATAATTCCGGGCGTGGAAGGCCAAGGCCCAATGTGTGGATATTTTCCTGTATATGCGGGCCACATCTTGTGGTTTATCGAGGCAGATCACATTCCTGGCGGAATTATTCCCAGGTTCCTTTGGTTTTCTGGCACCGCGAGCAACCCGTATCGGCTGCAAAGCGAAAGATGCTTCTTCTCATGAAGGCTGGGGAAATCTTCTCGTGCCGAACTAAAAGTTGGGGTAACGCGTTGGTCCAGGCGGTAGACACGGCGACCGACACCCCTCAATGGCTTCATTTTTGTCCGGCCACCCATTGTGCCGATTGGGCATCACTTAGGCGAGAACGGAGTTTTGAGAGGTTTGTCATCTGGGTCCAAACCCGCAGGCACACTGGTAACACGGAATGGTAAGGTGGATCATTCGTTGGATTCTGACAGTTAGAATCAAGTGAGGATATTATTCTTACCTACCCAGTGGGGTAGGCCCGGTGACCTTGGGTCCTCATGCGTATAATGTACCCAAGCCGAATCTTTGATTTGGGCAGTTCCGGGTTAGGTCCGAGCCCCCCGAAATCCGGCAAGTTATCATGGGGGCCTAACGGGAAAGTAATCCTGCTGGTGAAACCGTACGATCCCACGTTCTTCCGGGGACTGTCGGAAAGCTAAAACTCTTGGCATAATTGCAACTGGGAAAAAGTGCGGTTTACCGAAAACAGGTTAGGGAGGTAAATGGGCACGGGCGGTGGGCGGGGAGGCAACCGGGAAAGCGGTCCGTTTTTGTCCATCCAAAACGACTTTGCCGGCCAATTCGACCGAATTCCTCGGCTGGCCGGCGGTTTGGTGATGTGCATTACAGGGTTCATCATCAAGAGGTACCTTTAGTTTTTCTCACAGCTAGCAACGTAGACGAGGAGGTAAGGAAGGCTATGGCAAAGCCACATCGGAAGATAAAGAAGGCTAATCACGGGAAGAGACCCTCTAACAGCAAGGCTCGCCGGGCGAAACGCCGGTTAATCCGCACGTAGGATTTTGGGACCTTGGCGGCTCATTGGTCCCCGAGGTTACTGGGGTTAAGCAATGTGAGGGGCGAAGTACCTCGCATGGGTGAAACATTCCCAGCCGGGGGCCTTCTCGAGTTCGTCTATAATTTCACAGATCAATTATCGGGGTAGGCTGCTGGATTGCTGTGATTTTCCTACCTTAGAACCGCCGCTATCCTGACGGACAGAGGATAGTCCGACTACAGAGGTCCCCCGGCCAAAATATCACCCCCCGAGGGCCTTGGGAGAATTTTAGGACAATAACAGGTCACAGGGGCCCAGATCTTTACCCCGGTGGTTCCTGGAAGCGGCTGCCCTAAGGGCAGAGCTTGCCCGGCGGAAACATCCCCATGGTCGGTCCTCATGATTCTTCCCTTAAGGTTCGCTTATGCGGCCCCAGCCCTCGGTAGTTGCCCTCCTTTCTCCTGGCGGGTTCACATCTTTTTGCACTCGCGATTGATATTTGGTGCCAAGCGGGTGGGTACCCTGTAACACTGTAGGTTCGTTCTTGTAACCTTTAGTTAGTTCACTGATTCTTTTTTGGGGCTAAACCATGTGAGTTCCGGGGTTGGCAAACGGGCTTGTCTTCAGGTCCCGTCAGTTGGCGTGTGCCGCTCTTCTAGGTACAATCCGCCTATATCAGCCGCCATGAGGCGATTGGTGTGTGCAACCAAACTGTGCAAAGTTGCCAGCGAGGGATCCCCCATTCCAGTGGGCGAATAATACCACCAGCCGCACAGTCCCCGGCACAAGGGGCACACACCCTAGGGGGATGAGCGGAATCCGCGAGGGGGACACCGGACGTTGTGTTGCCTGGTCAGATGTCTCCCTTGCAGTATTTGGGTCTCCTCTTGGCAACTGAGGAATTGGGAAAAGTCCTCTAGGCGGCAGGACGAATACCAAAATTTATGGCAGGCAATCTTGGAGAAATCCGTTCGGTGTCTTTCCTTGGCAAGAGGAGTTGGTCGTGGCCAAGAAAGCTTTGATCTTGGACCCCTCTGAGTATGATCTCAATCACGTGGTCGCCGACATTGAAGAAATCAGGCGATACAACCCTCAACGTTTTGAGATGGAGCAGCTGACGGCCATCGTATATGAGGATCCGGAACGAGGAATTTGCGTCGGGTACAAAGACCTCGGGCCGGACGAATTTTGGGTTCGTGGACACATGCCGGGAATGCCGATCATGCCAGGCGTCATTATGTGCGAGGCCGCTGCCCAGCTCGCAAGTTACTACACAAAGAAGTATAAACTCATGGACGCGGAAATGATCGGCTTTGCCGGTTTGGAGGAGGTTCGCTTTCGGGGGGTAGTTCAACCAGGTCAGCGGTTCGTGATTGTAGCCAAGATGCTCCGGGTTCGTAGCAATCTGATGAGCTGCCAATTCCAATGCTTTGTCCGCGACAATTTAGTGTGCGAGGGCATTATCAAAGGGGTTCCGCTCCCGGTCGAAAGTCTTCGATCCGGTTCCTAATTGGAAAATTGCTGGAGGGTGTTTCTAAGGTTTGGCCGGCCCTAATTGGGGGTTGGCCAAGACAGGGTTCGGTGAGGCTTAGGGTGAAGACGATCTTCCGAAAGGAGAGCTTTATCGTCAAGTAAATAGGGGTGCACATCGCACTGGGATGGGGCTATTTAGGAATTTGAGTCAGTTTTGCCCTGTTTTGGTGTGGGAGGTGTAAGTTCGCGATTTTTTGACACAGGGGCTTTTTGTCAGGACCGTCGTCTTCGATGTCATTTCCCGGCCTAATCGTTTAAGAAATAGGGTACGAACCCGAAAGCCGGGTTCTATCCGAGGCAAATGCCCTAGCTGGTTGGTGTCTCCGGAGGTTGTCTTACCCGTGGCACGGAAGGAGAGAATCTCCCGGGGGAAGGGACTGTTAGTAAAGCTGGGTCGGGGTATTTCCCGGGGGATTCCTGGAGGTCAATAGGGGGAATTCTCGAGTAAAGAATATCGAGGCTTCTCACGAGGAAGTGGCATGCTTTTTCCGTACCACGATGAGAATCCGACCCGAAGATTTCCATGGGTCACAGTAATTCTTATTGCAATCAATGTGTGGTGCTTCATCGGTGTGTTTCGGAAACCCGAGGAGGACGTTGAGAGGACACTGTTCCGGTATGGCTTTGTTCCGCTTCGACTTACGGTGGCTTTCACGGGAAAACCTGTCCTGGTTGATTCTAAGTATTTACCTGCGGCGGTGATTACCGATTTGCAGAAGGAGTCAAGCGATCGGCTTTTTGCGACAAGTTGGTTTCAACGCCGCGTACCTTCGTCGTATGTTCGCTTCGATCCCGAGCCCTTGCTTTCCGTCCTCTGGTCCATGATCACTTGTATGTTCCTGCATGGTGGCGTGGGGCATCTTCTCGGCAACATGTGGTTTTTCTGGCTTTTTGGGAATAACGTGGAAGATCGTTTAGGGCCCCTTCGCTTTTTGATTTTTTACTTGGCAGCGGGATTGATTGCTTCCTTGGCCCATTACGTGTTCAACCCTTTAAGCCCCATTCCGACAGTGGGAGCAAGCGGAGCGATCTCTGCCACCATGGGGGCCTACTTGGTTGTGTGGCCCACAGCCCGGGTATGGTGCCTTTTCATTCTCGGATTTTTCATTACTCGAGTCGCTGTTCCAGCGTGGACCTTACTAGTCTTTTGGTTCATGGAGCAAATACTTGGAGTCTTAGCGAGCATCGGAGGAACAGGAATTGGCGGGGTGGCCTGGTGGGCCCATATTGCAGGTTTTCTTTCCGGAATTTTCTTGCTGCCATTCTTGGCACCTCCTCCTGAGCCTCGAAAGAAGGTGGTGTATGTCAACGAGGAGTTTTTCTAGGCGGTTTTTGCCCTCAGCCCTTTGAAACTGCTTGTTTATCGGAAGATCCAAGGGGCGTTGGGCTGGCTCATTTTCCCATTGTTGGACCACTAGCGTCGAGAAGCATCGGTCCGCGACCTTGAATCGGACACTCGACCTGGGAGGGCTGCAAGGCGGGAAAAAGTTCGTATGAACAAGGTATCACCGGCCACTGCCGGAGTTGCATGCGTCCCCTCTTCGATTGCAAATCGGGCAAGGAGTTCAAATTCTTCTTTTGCCCCAACTACCACCACTTCTCCTTGTCTAGAAATGTTGAGAATTCGTTCTCCAATCCGAATGGGGGAAGCAAAGTAGAATCCGCCCAGTCGTTCTCTCCATAACACCTTCGAGCTCTTTACATCAACACAGGTTACCACGCCCCGATCCGACCACAAAAAGGCAAGATTCCTATATCCCACAGCCGTGGGGACATAGGGGATATCCTGCGACAATTGCAAGGTGACCTTTGGTACATCTCCTTGGCTTTCTGGGGGACGGACAATCACGAGTTGTCGCCCCGCTCCTCCTTCCCCACAAGAGGCGATGACAAAACCTCCAACCAAACACGGGGATGAAACGACCCGGTAGCGGAAAACAGGAATTTCCCAAAGTGGTGTTCCACTCTGCAAATCGAGGCTGCAAACGCCGTGTGCCCAACTAGTGAGTAGTAGTTGGGGAGGACCATTTTGTGGTTGGAAAACACAAGGGGTGCTATATGCGGTCTTTACTGTGCGACGCGGGGTCTGCCACCGGATTTCGCCCGTCTCCGCCGACAGTGCCACGATAAAGCTTTCGCCATCCTGTTCGTTGGCCAAAATCACCGTGTCCCCAATAACCACAGGGGAAGAACCGAATCCGTGCTCGGAAACGAAAGGTCCTAACTCTCGCCGCCAGAGTTCTTGGCCGGTAGATTGCTCCAGAGCTACCACCACTAATGCTTCGGGAACGGCCCACGCCCAGAATACCCGTCGGTTATCCAAGGCAGGAGTGGAAGAGGCATAGGAGTTGAATTGATGGAGCCGATGAAGTTGACCGGGATACCGTTTTTCCCAAAGTAGTTTCCCGTCTTGGGCTTGGAATGCAAGGAGGATCTGGGTGCCACTTTCGGGTAATCCGGAGGTGACGAATACCTTCTCGCCCAGCACCACCGGAGAGGAGTGGCCAATACCAGGCAACTTCACCTGCCACCGGTAGTCTTCGGCCTTCCAAGGCAGGGGGAATTCTACCCCGTCAACCTCTCCCTTACCGTTAGGACCTCGGAACCGAGGCCAACTTCCCCGGTCTGAGTGTGGGGCATTTTCGGCCCACCTCCCCTCCGGGACTCTGCCCTCAGGGGATGATTCCGCCTTCAAAAAGTTGCTTGGGGCATGGAGGAGAACGATACAAGCCACCGCCCCGAGTACCAAGGGGCAGTTTCCACGCCTTCTTTCCTGTGAGTATACGTTCCAGCTTAACATGGTAGAGCGATCACTTCTTCGAGGTCTGAGGGACAAACATTCATCTTCGAGGTTCAACGCGAAACAAGAGCCTTCGGCTTCCGCGGGCATCGAACCTCATTCCTTTTCTTTACTTGGACCTGTCTGATGCCCCGACTCCCTGGGGCCAAAAGTACATCTGAGGCCCCCAGATCGTAAGCTCTCTCAGAGAATGTCTACAAATTCCGAAAACGGCACAAGGTGGCCGGTTTGGGCTGTTTTTCGGACCGTTTTGGGAGGCCTCATGGGCCTATCGTAAGTTGGGGGGTTATGTTAAACGGCCAATTCCGGAAAAAGGTAAATTAACCGTAAGTTGTTGTGGGATCCTAACCTAGGAAACGTGTGGTTGGTATGGGTTTTTACTGCCCGGCTGTCAGCCCGGGACCTCCGTACTACCCAAAAATCCCCGAGAAAACCGCTAGCAACTTGAAGCACCGAGAGTCTCAATAATTTGAACACAGTTTCTCAGAGTTCCTCCACTGGGTGGCAGAAGTACTGGACTCTCGGTGCTCTGAACCGACAGGGTGGAGCACTAGTCTTCCCAAATGTCTTTACATCGCTCCTCTACACTCGGCAAAGGAGGCAACGGTTCGCTGGGTATTGGCTCATACCAAAAGGTGGCACAACACCAGTCATCTTCGGTCTCCACCAGTCCTTTGTCCTTTTCCCAAGCGATTTGCTGAATAGTAATTCGAGCATGGTGCCGCCACATAATGGGATCCACCAAGTGCCAGCGATACATGGACACAAAGTTTTTCTGGGCGAGAGAGCAACCATTGTAGAAGAATGGAGTCTGTTGGATGCCCCAAGCGAGCCCAACATAATCTTCGCTTCCGGTTCCGCAAATGGTGGGCCATTCCTCATCGCCGTCCATGTAGACCTTGAGTTCTCCTTCGCCCCACCATCTTTCGGGGTGAAGATTCCGTACCCCGATCACCGTGCCAAGAAATCTACCCTTTTGATTACGCCTGGGAAGGAGTTCGAAGTCTTTCTTCATGGTTGTAGGATTTTCCCGGCGGAAAAGCACATGAAGTCGGCCGACGTCTTGCGGATGATTGTCTCCTAAGGTGTATGTGATCTGGTAATACAAAGGAACTGGTTTTTCACCGTCGTTTCGAAAAGTAATTCTTGCCCGTTTGGTGAAAGGCATAGGTATCCAGATATTCCGTCCTCCTGTAGGCCCCACGGAGTGGACCGCCGAGTGGTAGGGCATAATCTTCCCATGGGCAAACCCGAAGAAGTCCCCGATAGGACACTCGATGCTCGGATATTCTTGGCCGTCCCACCATGCCCGCAGGATACAAGCCCGCTGGGTGCGAGGATCTCGAGCTGTGGTCATCCAGATATGCCGGATCGTTCCAGGGCCTTCGATGTCGCAAAGCTGAACTTCTTCGCCTGGTTGGATTGTGCGAGCTGGGGCCCCCTTGCGTCCAGGTCCCAAATGACTGGCGGCTTTTCCACCCTCTCCCGGAGCTCCGGTAGGATTCTCGAAGGAAATCGAGCGGGAAACCAATCCTGTATCAAGCACGTACGGGTGTGATACCACATCAGGCACCTGACCCCAAGTCGACAAACTTGCTTGGAAGGTCATTGCTAAAAGCCCAGCAGCCAGGAGCCCAAGGCGTACATTCCTCCTCGTAAACTTCGAAATGCCATTAACTGGTGCCATTGCGGACCACATGAGAGACCTCCTCAAGGACTGTGAAACTTGCACGTCCTTAAACACATCCCCTAGCACACCCTACCAGGTTGGCTTTTGGCAAGGCCACGGTATATGGGCTGACAAATCCTTAAAGCCCTGTGCCTCGGGGGAATGGTGTAAGTTTTATCCCGACGATAACGATAATTTTGCAATGTCCCACTGGTAAGGTGGATATGAGCAACCTCAGAATGGCCACTGGCCAAGTAAAACCAAACAGCCGGCCAACCGTCTAGCCGGACCTTCCCTTCAGTCAAAAAGTTGTCTTCATGATAATCTCCCGAAATCTCATCTGCCAGGTTGCTCTCGGGTAAAGTAGGGAGAATCTGAATCTTCTCCTTAAAAATCCCCTCACAAATGTCAAGAAAAACCAAGTGGAGTCTACCTATTCGTATGTTCAGATGATTGCGGTTGGGAAAGGAAAACTGCCTTTTATCCCGAGGGGGTGTCTTTCAGGTAGCCGACCAGCGGGTATGCCTGGTGAATTACTCTCCCAAAGTATGCTTCCGGCGGAGGAGATGATGGTAATGCTGGGCGAATCGATGGGCCTCATCCCGGACTGATTGAAGAAGCCTTAAGGCGAAGGAGTCCCGGCTGAGCCGAAGCGGTTCTTCCCGATCCGGCAAATATAGCTCTTCTTCCTGCTTCGCTAAGGCCACAAGGGTCGGAGGGGTTAAATTCAGGGCTCGAAAAGCCTCCTGAGCTGCATGCAGTTGGCCTTTTCCGCCGTCAATGAGGAGGAGATCCGGGAAGACTTCCTCCTCTTCGCTTAAGCGACGGAACCGCCGCATGATTACTTCGCGGATTGCTGCGTAGTCGTCCACGCCTTCCACCGTACGAATACGGTACCGCCGATAGCCCGGCTTAAAGGGGAGCCCATCGATGAACTGCACCACGCTTGCTACCATGTCCGTCCCGGCTAGGTGAGCTATATCCACTCCCTCAATAGTTCGGGGAACTTTTTTCAAGCGGAGGACCTTCCGCAAACCCGCTAGACCCTTCTTTGGGTCCACAGGGAAGACCTCGGGTTGAACGTGGGTTTCCAGCTCGCCCCGCTCATCCAAGGTTTCCAACAAGCGAATTTGGTCGCGGATTCGGGCAGCTTCCTCGTACCGACGCTCTTTGGCCGCCTGCTGCATTTCCTCGTACATTTCTTCGAGTAGGGCTTTCTTTTCTCCGTCCAAGAACCGTTGCAGGCGATAAATGGCCTTACGGTACTCCTCTTTGGTCACCCGGAGGTTGCAAGGAGCAAGGCATTGATTGATGGAATAAAGCAAGCATGGTCGGTACCATCGCCACCGGGGATCTTCGGAGCTGATGTCTAGGGAACAGGTTCGAAATTTGAAAATCTTCTGCAGCACCTGGATGGCCCCGCGAAGGCTGCTTGCACTGGCAAACGGGCCATAGAGTTTTACCCCCCGCGATCGGGGTTCCCGGGTGAATTCCACACGAGGAAACTCTTCCCGCACATAGATCTGGAGATAAGGAAAGGTTTTGTCATCCCGAAGTTCTCGATTGTACTTCGGTTGGATGTCCTTAATGAGACGGGCTTCCAGGAGCAAGGCGTCGACTTCGCTTTCGGCCTCAAGAAAGTCTAAGTCGTAGATCTCTCGGAGTAGCCCGCTGAGCCGAGGATCATCACTGGCTCCTTTCTGAAAGTAGCTTGATACCCGGTTTTTGAGGTCTTTTGCTTTCCCAACATAAATGACCCGACCCTGGGCATCCTTCATGAGGTAGACGCCGGGACGATGGGGGAGGGTCTTGGCCTTCTGAGCACAGGCCTCATAACCACCCCCGGAGGTTGAGTCACCCAATCTGTCCACGGATTCTGAGATCATACGACCCCACAGATTACCAACAACTAACTGCCTAACTCCGAAAAACCCAGGTTTATTCGCAAAGTCCCTCTTGATTATGAAAACTTTTCGATGGGGAAAGTTTTTGTCTTGCTATCTGTTGATCCAGTGTGTGCTAGCAAATCTTCCAGTGTCTGCTAGCAAATGCCCCCTGCGGGCAAGTTAACAAGGGGAGGGGATCAAGTGAAACGGGCTTCCCGCTGTAAATGATCTTCAAGATCTTCTAGAAAAACCCGAGCACATATCCCCGAGATTGCCCCAAAAAACCAGCAAAGGCCAAAGCCAACCTTGGCCAACCCCATTAAATGGCGGTGGGCCAACCAAGGTCAGGGGATCCTTTCCCAGTATCCCTAAATTCTAGGCCTCAGGGAGCCTGGGGTGGGTCCTTTCGAGGTGTTTTGTCGCTTTGGTGGGTTTCGGGATCCCCAGATTGAACCTACCCCCGTTCGGGCCGAAGGTTTTGCCGGGTGGGACGGGGAAAGCATTGGACAGGCAGGGTTGTCGGGTACAGGGGGGCACTCACCGGTCATTCGGGCAATTCGGCGAAATAATCGAAGGCACTTTTCACCTGGATCCCTTCTGTGCAGGCCTGCCGCCGGTTAGCTGGATCACCAAGCCGACACCCAAACACGACGGGAAAAGTGCCTTGTTTCCGCAGAATCTCCCCTTCGAGAAGAAACTTCTTCGCTAGAACACTAGTCTCACTCACGGCCTCAGTTCCGGGCTTCACAAAGATGGGTAGCTCCGACTATTTCGAGCTCCCAAAAAGCCCGAGTTTGACGATAGGTCCGGGCCCTCTAAAAAGGATCATTCAGCGGTCCCTATAACCTGTGTTTGGGCGGTTGGGTTGATTTCCTCTTCTTTTAGCGGTTGGATTGATTTCCCCAATGCCCTCAGACCAATGAAGCCCCAAGATGGCCAACTTTAGTCGGCAGATAGGGGATTCTCATCAGAATTTCGACCAACTCCGGCCGGGATTGGAAGCGGACATTTTTAGTGCAGGCTTTTCGGCCCCGGAGAAGCCGGGAACTGGAAAAGTGCTCTCCCTTCCCGGAGCCACGACGGCCAGCAGCTTCCTCAATCCCTCAGGATTCTGCAGAGGTGGGAACCTTGTGGCAAAAAGATACCACCCGATGACACCCAACGAACGGCTTGAAATGGCAAAACCGTGCGGACTAATCTCCCAAGACTTCACCCTTGACCAAGGGATGAACTGGTATGAATGCCCCCTCCACCAGTGAATGCCAGTCTCATCCAGCTGCACGATCTCCGGGGTGAAAAGCCGGCTAATAGCCAGCAACAGACAGCCAATGGGCAGGAAACCGAGATAGATTTTTCCGGTGACCAACCAAGTGCCCAGAAAAACACACGTCAAGAACAGTGCGAGCGTGAGAACCCTCTGAGAGTTACCCCAAACGCTGGGTTTACTCCACCGCAGGATACCCTCGGCGACGGCGGGTGTTAGTCGCCGACAACTTATCGTGCTTCGAGTGGTAGTTTCTGCAAAACCGACGCTCATAAGTTGCCTCTAAATTTCCTCGCGAGCTTTTAATCACGACGCTTTCTTGCAATTTAAAAGCCGAGCGGACAACCGGTGGCGGCATCGTTTCTGCCGCCAAGACCAAGCCAATAAGCTGCGTGCCGATAGCTTTCCGAAAGAAAAATCGCTTTTTGAACGAAGAGGATTCGCTCTATGCCCGAGGCCCACCGGCTACCAATTCATTAAGCCTCCGTTGAGCTAGCTCTGCCTTAAGAACTCGGTTGTGCCGGAGTCCCATTTTTGAATGGAGCCGGTGGCCTCAAGTAGCACCCATGCCCCGAAAAACGAAGACTCCCGCACCAATTGGCTCGAAGGTCTTGCTGATCACAAAAAACTAGCAATCGCCTAAAAGCGGTACAGAAGACTCGACAGATCAGTCTCCTTCCGTAGGAGTTCGCATATCCATATAGCGAATCGGTCGGAAAAGCTACGTGCGAAAATCTCTAGAACTTTCGAAAAAGCACAATCTTGCACCAAACGCATGCCGGTAAAAGGCAAGCTCTCCCCCGCTTAGCCGCCAAATTACCCGCCCCCGGCGACCTTCAAAAGTCTATTATAGGCTTAAATGTTCGATGTGGGAATCCCCCCTCCTTGCTGAGACGAAGTTTCATTGATCGGGAGGAACTCTTTGCGATCTAGTATGCCCACAAAGAAACCCGCGAACCCTTTCTGGGCCTACCCTTTCTAGGCTTCGAAACCGGCGAAGTTTTTCCAGGTTTGGAGGGATGCCAAACGGGAGCTCGCGGATATCCGCCCAAGGGTTTGTCCCGGTCATCCCCGACGGAACTGTGATCAGGCTTGCTCCCAAATATGGAATCCCCCGCAAAGGCGGAAAATTTTCCATAGATTCACTGGCACGGCCCAAAAGCGGGAATTATGCGGGAATTCTGCCCTTACTACCAAGCCCGCCGCAGCTGGTTGAGGAGATCTTCGATTTGTTGGTGAACCTCTTCCGTTTGCCGAACCACAAGAGCCCTTCCTGGAGCCCAATACCAAATTTCGCCTTTTCCTCCGTTTCGTGCCCAAGTGTGGGGGCTTACCACCTGCTCAATGAGTTCTACCAGTTCCCATCCATATTCCGGTATCCCCTGGGGTCCTCCGAAGGTCCCCGGTTCCGGATATTCGGATAACGTTCGATGGGGCACTGGATGATTTGCCAGGGAATCTTCACTTTCTTTTGCCGATGGGGCTGTCCTTCCGTCGGGAAGGGAGGCAGGATTTCCGCCAGAATTGGCTGGGGGAGGCTGCCGATTATTCAGCTCCGCCCGAAGATTCCGTGCCATCCGTCTTAACCGGATTTCTAATGGCCGGAGGAGGCTTTGCTTTTGGGAGGGAGACAGAGTGGGGGCATCTCGGATTTGCAGATACAGCTCGAGCAGCCGGCCGGCCTGCTTCAAGGTTTCCTTGGGATCGGTTTTCCCCTCGATCTTTGTAGCCGTTTCTACCTGACGGCGAAACCACGCAAACGGTTTGCTTTGAAGGTTTTCGCGAGAAGAATCTGCGGAGACCGGGAAGGCCGCAAGATCCGCCGAATGCAAAGATGTCCCTTTGCCAGGCGAGCTGGTGGGAGGTGGAGTCTTCTCGGCTCCCCGAAAGGAAGCTGGCGGTAGTGCCCGATCCTTTTCTTGGTCCCCGGGCTGCTGTGATTTTCCTTGAACAATTCCCCCACCCCTGGCCAAACAGAATTGGCCTTTTTCTTCCCCTGGCAAAGCAATATGACCTTCTTTCCCTAACTCGGACTGGCCGACAAGTTCCGGACCCCGGCAGTCCACGTCTTCAGGCGGACAATCAAGATCTTCTCCACCCCAGCCCTCGATGGGAACGAGGAGTAGAGAGATTGCGACCAAACCGATAAGGCAATCACCCCAAGTTCTCTTTCTCACGGCCAACCCCCGCACAATGTCCGGATAGCCTTCTCGGAGGGATCCTTTCGCCCCCAATCCTTGCCCCTCCATGTGGTGCCCTCGTGGAACATAAGAAGGCCCCTTGCTTTTCCCTTTCCCACAGTTTGAGCTGTGGGCCCCCCGGCACTACAAAGGCTTACTAGCATTTTCGGACTCGGTTCCGGCCGGATCAAGCCGTTGGTTCGGTTTCTCCAGGTTCAAGGAATCCCCGGGCAATGGCTTCGTCGATCACAGTGTTGACCACGTCCCACAAGGTTTTGCTTCCCTCTTCGATGTGGCGATTACGAGACCGGACAAGCCCAGCCTTTACCCCATGTTCCTGCCAGAGTTGGCCTTTTCTTGCAAAGTTCATAAGAATCGGAAGTATTCGATCGACTGCGGCGGCAAATTTGGCCTCAGGTGTCTGACGGGTTTCGAATTCCTCCCAGAGGGACCGAAAAGCAGCCGCTTGATCCTCAGGCAACAGGGAAAACAAACGACTGGCTGCCTCTTGCTCGCGGGACTTCTTATCCTGGTTCGAATGTTCATCGTATAGAAACGTATCCCCCGCTTCAATTTCGACAATGTCATGCAAGAGAAGCATCTGGATCACTTTCTCCAAGTTGATCTCCGCAGACGAAGCATACTCGGAGAGCACTAAGGCTGCCACCGCAACATGCCAGGAGTGCTCCGCCGAGTTTTCTCTTCGATCTTGACCGGTGACCCATGTTCTTCGTTCGACGTTTTTTAAACAATCTAAGGTTAGTAAGAATTCGATTTGCCGGTGCAACCTTGGACTCAACCGCTGTAGGAAATCGAACATGACTCGATTCTCTCCCTGGGACCATACCGGAGCATAAAAGCCTCAAGTTCCCTTTGAGAGACACGGAGCTATTTCGGATAGCCCGATTGAGTTTTATATTCTTCAATCTTCGTTCGTTGTCGATTTCGTTTGCCGGCATCCCAAAAACGAGTCTGCGAGTCCTTCCAGGTACAGGGCCTTCCTTGGTGTTCCAATAAGTAGCCAATAGCTATGTCCGGAGGAATGATCTCCGGAGAAACCCTAGAAGAAGGTCCACACACCCGAAGGGCCTTGTAAGGCCCAGTGCATGGATAACCCGGGGCCCCAAGTGGTTTCCAAGTGGTTTCACAGAGTTTCCATGAGGTAGTCTTCCTGGGAAGAGTACAAAGCCTTATGTCATTAGCCGGCGATCAATGCTCGGTTTCAACTTTCACCTTTTGGAATTAGCCTACCTTCCGGGGAATTGCCGGAAAGATCTCGGCGGTCCCTCCGGTGAGATCCCCTGTGGATGCCTTAAGGCCGTTTGCCCACAGGTGCTAGGTAGATCACAAACTCATCCTCTCCGTCGACCCTTACCAGTCGATCCATCAGTTGCTGATGGTATGCTCCTACAGCACAGGTACCTGCCCGGATCGCTTCGCATGCAAGGTAGAGGTTTTGACAGACGTGCCCCGCGTCCAAGGCGATGGCCTTATGGGCGGCCAAATCATATCGCCACTCCATGCGATAGGGGATGGTGGTCCAGATAAACACGACGGCCGATTCTCCCACAAATCTTTGCCCGAGCGTTGCCTCCACCAGTTTTTCCCGCAGTCCCGATTCCTGAAATTCCTGAACTAGCTGATGCTCGAGCGGGAGATATCGGTAGATCCCAGGTTCTAATCCCTCCACCCGCAGGACCGCCAAATAGGTTTCTAACGCATGGCGAGCCCCTGCGGAAGGGACGGTTTTTAGCACTGTGGCTCGGTCCAGTTTGGCCCTTACTCCCTGAGTGGCCCATAGCAGAAAAGAAAGTTCCTCCAACGTGAGGGGCTCTTTTGTGAAGGATCGCCGACTTTCCCGATTCCGAATGGCAGTCTCCAAGTCAATTTTCCGGATGTTTTTCCACTCTCCGGGTGAGACAAGGCGGATTCGCGGCAAATTGGGGTCGGCCGGCTTTTGGGGTGGTGGGGCGGGAAGGCCACGAGCCTGGTCAGTCCGGGAAAAATCGATTTCCAACCTGACTGAATCCTTTAGAAAATAGCGGTTCTGGGAAAAACGGGATGCTTGAGGGCTTTTGGAAAACATGATACGGCCACTCCTCATCGAGGTCGTTGTAGAGAGGGACTTCTCAGAACTCCAGATCCGAGTTTGCAGAGGTAATTTCCTACCATGGGACCATCAAGCTTTCCTCTCGGACTCGGTCACGGCTTAACAAAGTTTCCCAGAATTCCCCCCAAAGGGAATCCCGGGCCATGCCAGATCCCCCCGACAAAACGCAATAAATCTTTGCCCAACGGGGGGCCTTCGCCTCATGTGTTCTCACCTGAACCTCCGCAAGCACACATGCTTTTTCGTCGCTGTTCTAAACGTGGATTAAGTAGGGTCGTTAGGAACCCCAAGAGGGCTTTCTTGCCCATCGGTGCTGCAGCATTTAGGCCGGGTGACGACCTCTGGCAAAACTTTGGCCACGAACTCGGGCCGACCTGGACCCTCCAGGAACAAATAGGGGCCTGGCCCGATCGATTGGTAATCTCCGGAAATTGCACCGTTCCCGGCAGCAGTCGCTTTCGGGGGTGCTATTCCGGAAACCGAGGTAACATCCTCAAACCTCTTAAACCGGTTCCCGGGGAACGGCTCAGGCAATTTCGGTATTGGAATCCCTTCCCCCGATTTGTTACAAGGTGGTCTCGGTCTTTTTTGTTGGCAAACGGCCTATTCTTGGTTCTTCTAATGAGGCCGTCGGGCCGGGAGGATAGCATCTTCCGAGCAGTGGGGACGACTCCTTGAGGCCCCTTAAGGTTTTAGGAGCTGGCGGGAAAGCTCGCTCCAAAATGGGAGAAAGGCCGCAAATTCCCAATCTCGGTCGTTACCAACAAGATTCTGGCAGGTCAACGATAGTCGGAACGTTGTGCGAACGTAATTGGGTTCTCCGAAAGATCGAGCCAACCAACCGGCCAAGGATTGCCGGAGTCCTTTTTCGCGTTTGGATCCAGTTATTTTTTCTGTTTCTTAGAGCCACTATTTTTTCCGTTTATTAAAGCCACCTTTGCTAACAGGGGTCGGAGAAGATGTTTCGCTGGCTAGAGTGGTTTTGGTGGCGGCTGCAGATCCTTGCCCTCGGTCGGTTTCCGCGGGTGTTAACTCTCCTCCGTCAACAAGGAATTGGCGGAGTTTTGGAGGCCCTGTATTTCAAGCTTTGGCATCCGCTTCGGCAAGCATCCTTAAGGACCAAGGGGTATCGGCTGATCGACAATGTGAACGGTTTTCGGATGCTGGTGGATGTAACCGACCGGGGAATTGGCCGGGAGCTTCGTTTATATGGAGTGCATGAACCTCTGGTCACAAACCTCCTGGCCGGAGTTGCCCGGCCGGGAGTTAACGTTCTGGATATCGGAGCCAATATAGGGTATTACACACTCCTTTTATCCCGCTTAGTAGGGCCCTCCGGAGAAGTCCTAGCGGTGGAACCCCATCCCGAGAATTTCCGTCTCCTTTGCCACAATCTGTGGCTTAATGCTGTGGCAAATGTGGCAGTACTTCAGGCGGCTGTGGCGGACGTTCCAGGAAAAGCCCAACTCGCCGTTTCTGCTGCCTCGAATTGGCACACGCTTGCAAGTGGTTCCCATCAGAACGGAAATACAATTCCCGTGTCGACGGTTACAGTCGATCAACTTCGCGAAGTGTGGGGACGTAAAATCGGAATCCTCCGCATGGATACCGAAGGCTATGAAGCCCATATTCTCCGTGGAGCCAAAGTTACTCTTCACCAAGATCGGCCTGCGATCATTGTGGAAGTTCACCCAGCCTTCTTAGGGCCTGCGGAAGGACCTCGTTTCCTCGGAGAACTCATCGAGCTGGGATACGAGTCCCGGTTTGTTCTCCTCCGGGGGGATGATTGTCCGTGGCGAAGGGGTAGCCAAATCATTCGGGAGTATCCCTTAAGCCGCCTGGTCCTTCAAAGGGACCTCTTTCGGGCTCGCGAAGCATTTACCCTCATCCTGGAGCCTGAGGAGCTGCAATCGATCGGCCGTTGGGAACCCCCAATCTGGAAGGAAGCCCTTTCCCAACCGCATTGTTCTACTCCTAAAGAACAAGCTGCGTAAGAGGTGGGCTAAACGGTATTCGTTTTCCCTTGCCACAGTACTCCTAGTTAATCCGGCCTCGCCTGTTTGCAGAGCTAAACCGAGGGTTCTGAACAAACCTGGGCAGCTGTGGGCTGGAAAATTCCGGACGGCATATCACTACCTAGGGATTTCCCCACGGCATACACCCGGAGCTTTACGCGAGCATCTTTTGAGGATACCTCGGGAAGCTTTATTTCGATTCGCGTTCCATGAGGCAGTATTTGGGCAATCCGAAGTCGACTTGGTGGGCCCTCCACTTGTTCCACTTCAACCCGCGGTACCTCTCCAAACGGAGGACAAAAAGCAAGGTGCAGAACCTTATGGTGAACGCCTGAATCAAACTCGGCCCAAAGTTCCGCCTCTATTCTCTCTTCCCCGTTTGCCAGCAGCCCCCGCACTACCCGCTGAGTAATTTTGAGGTCCTTGCAATGATCGCTGTCACTCTTTTTTTGCCGTGAAGACTTCCGCGGACAAAAGTGTCCCCGAGACATGGTTTGAGGGATCCGTCCCTGGGGACTCAAAGTTTGAATGGTAGGGGAGACGTGCCGGGGCACGACGGGCTCGAGCTTGCCTACCGCGGCCGTCGACTGCAATTTGTTTCGCAAATTGCCGAATCCTTCGAGTTGCAGAGGAGCCGATCTAACTCCATGAAAAAGGACCAAAAAATCGCCTACTTGGAGCACACAAATTGTTCCGTAAAGAGCCACGGCTGCAAGCTGGTCGGTGAGTTTGAATACCATTATGGTGGCTGCTCCAAGGATTACTATACTTGACATCAACTCAGGTATTACTGTTGCTCTACTTGGAAGTAACTCTTTGCGAGGCTCGTATAAACGTTGCCGATTTTCGGAAAATGCAGGCTGTGGTTTCGTACAAAACCACGATGGCATACCGCTGTGAGGACTGGGGACAAAACAGAAGAGAAGGTTTCCGACTGACTGCGATTTCCTCCCCGTTTTGTCAGGCATCCTTGTGATACCTGGTACCAACGCAGGCAACACCATCCCATATCTGCAAAAGGTAATAGGCAAACATAAAAGGAAACCCAGGAGGGCGGCTTGCGGCATCGAAGGATTATGTCCCGGAGAAGAAATCGCCCAAAGGAAGGAAATGCCGAGAAGAAGTACCCACGCAAAAAAACGAATTGAAGCATACTGCCACGACTTGGTTCCTGAAATATCCTGGAAGAAAAGCGACATCCACTGCCATGGGGCTTTTCGCGGTGGTGATTTTTGGAGTTTTGCTTGAAGTCCGCGAAATCTAGTCATACTCGCTTTATAACCTTTCATTCCATAGGGCGTTTGAATATCTGGTACGTACTAAATCAGATATTTGTGCCCAGTCCAATTTGGTCCACGGAGTGTGTGCCTGCCAAGCATGACGAAGCAAGGATATCAGCTGGTCTTTCGACAGAGGAATGTTGATTATGAAGTCTTTGTGGGATCGCTTTTTTCGCCACTCCGGTTGCCGGGGCGGTTCTTTAAGTAAAAGTGATACTATTTCTAGCGGAAAGCGGTACAGAATGGTGCCGTGATACAGCAAATACTTCCGCTTTATGCGGATACTATTGCCGGAAAACTTCCGTCCGCAGTAAGCGAGATCACTCGGTGGGCAAAACTCCACATCGGGCACAGAACTTTGGAGTGCTTTTTCAATTTGGGTGAGGACAAAACGATGAGCTTCTAGAGGAGATGTAAGCCCCGGCCGACAGGCCCGGTTTAAAAACAAACTATAAATCAGGCAGCCCGGCCCAATCACCACAGAACTCCCGCCACTAATCCGGCGGAAAATCGGTATCTTCAGAGCTTGACAAAAATTGAGCTTAACTTCATGGTCCAATCGGGTCCCGGAGCCAACTATTACGGCGAAATTAGGAGGTTCCCAGACGTAGAGGAGTTCTTCTCCACTTCCGTGTGTTTCCAAGCCGACAAGCAATGCCTCGTCTGCTGCCAAAAATGTAGCAATATCTGGCAAAGATGTAGCAATATCTGGGCACGAAGGTTCCAGGTAGAACACGGATCACGGTTCACTTGTCAAGAAAAACGACACAATCCCCCTACAAAAACCGAACGAGCCACTCCCTCTACAAAATCCATGCGAAGTGCACGGAAGCGAAGCAAAAACAGTTTTGCTTTTCTCCACATGCGTGGCCATGGACGTCGGGCAAGGTAACCGACCCTTGTCAATCAATGGAAAAAAACGCCTCGGAACCGCGAAAACTCGACCTCCCCAAGGGACCGATATAACTAGACGACTTTCGCAAGGAAAACGTTAGGCATATCCCAGCTCTTCAAGGTCTTCCTCGTCTAGTCCATGGTAGTGGGCCAACTCGTGAAGAAGGGTGACTCTGATTTGCTCCCGCAACGTGCGGGGGGTGATACGTCCGTGTAATTCCCGGGTAGCGGCTAAAATACCTTCCCGATAGAGAGTTACAAAAGGTGGTAATTCGAAGGGCAGGGAGGGCATTCGTTCTGTGAGTGGAATACCCGTAAAAATTCCGCACAACTCATCTCGCCGTTGTGCTCCTAGTTCACGCATCGTCTTTTTGGAAGGGTAATCCTCGACCCGCAAGGGCACTTCATCCAGTAGCTCGTGAATCCTCGGAGGAAGATCTGCTAGGACCTTTTCCAGTATGCGATCAAAACGTCGTCTCCATCGGGTATTCAGCCGCATTGCCCCATAATCCATAAAAAGGTATCATCCATCGGAAGCAACTCGGTGTTTGCCCGTCAACCACCCGCAAAGGTGCATCCAGGTGGCAAGCTAGCTGCCAATGCCGAGCATATAACACTGCGACCAGTGCCGACATGTGGGACTTGGGACTTCTCGCCTGCCGGAGTCTGTCGTAGCTCCAACGGGACTGATATTTCCGAAGTGCAGAAAGTCAGTCCTCATTCACATCAGGGGTTCGGATATCAATTTGCGAGTGCAGATGCTGCGTTGATCCCGGGGTGCTGAGCACTTTCCACAGTGACCAAATCAGAAGCCCGGTCACAAAACCAACAGAAACGGTCATGATGATCCAACCACCCAAGGTCATGGAACCACCTCTCCCCGAACTTTCTCCAGCCGCTGCCATCTCCGGACCGACTGAGTCACCAGCAAGCCAAAGAAAACAGCAACGAGTGCCAAGAAGAGCATTGCTGCCTGAGCTGCCGGCTCTTCCAATATCGTTCGTAATCGTTGGGGGTTTTGCCAGAATTCTTGGTAACACCATGCGGCAAAGATAGTGAGCAGGTACACCGGCGACACATATTTGATGACGAATTTGAAGAACTCAGGGATCTTAATCTCTGCCCCACGCCGTAATTCCTCGAAACCTTTGTCCACCCCCAATACCCATCCGAACAGGATAACCTCGAAGGTTGCCAACAAATACAGCCCAAAGGTTCCTACCCAAAAATCGAACGTGTCCATAACGATCAAATTCTTAGAAAAGTACACGACAAACATGCTTCCCACGGCAGTTACAAAGCTGAGGATCGCAACAGAGGCTTTCCGTCCCAGACCGAGTCCTTCTTCCAAGAGAGCGATGGCTGGTTGCAGCATAGAAAGCGAACTCGTCACTGCAGCCAGGAAAAGGAGGAAGAAGAACAAAAAACCAAATAACCACCCGAAAACCATGTGATTAAACACATTGGGGAGTGTTACGAAACCCAGTTCGAATGTTCCCTTGGGCTGTTCAATCACCTGGCTGCCGAGGAACACAAACGCGGCCGGGATCGTAATCAGACCGCCAAGGGCGACCTCACAGAATTCATTCCCTGCCGCACTGGTGACGCTTGAGAGGGCAATGTCGTCATCGCGGCGGAGATAGCTCGCATAGGTTACGATGATGCCGAAACCGACCGACAAAGAGAAGAAGATTTGCCCAGCCGCCTCGAGCCACATTTGGGGATTCATTAATGCTTCCCAAAAACTGTGGCTCTTCGTGGAAGGGTTCCACATAAAGCCCAGTCCATTAAGAACATTTTGGTCTGGTTTCGCAGGGTCTGGGGTTCCAAGGGTGAGGACACGAATAAGGACAATGAATGCACAGATAATCAAGGTGGGCATAGCGAGCGTGCAAAACCATTCGATACCTTTTTGGAGTCCCCGGTAAATCAAGTAAAAGTTGAGCACAAAACAGAGAATGAGGAAGAACGCAGCCGAGCCAAGTAGGCCGCCTTCGTGAGCAACAAAGGCGGCCCCGTTCTCTTTGAGTCCTGCAAAATCGACGAAGAAATTTTCGTACTTTGCTGGTTCCAAACCGAAGTTCATGAGGCCAAACAGATACCGGATCGCATAAGCGAGGCACCAGGATTCCACATACACATAGTACATGTAGATGACGACCGGAACGAGCATCGCTAGGATACCAGCAAGAGTTGAAATCGGGCTTGGCCAAATCACTCGAAAGATGCCCGCGGCGGAGTTGTAGCCCCGAATTCCTCCGTAACGGCCCATGGACCATTCCACCCAGGCAATGGGCAGGCCAAGGAGAATGAGGGCCGTTAGATAAGGGATCATAAATGCTCCCCCGTCATACTTTGCTGCCAGGCCGGGAAAACGAAGAAAATTTCCCAACCCGACGGCACTGCCCATGACGGCCATGATAACTCCTAGTCGAGTGCCCCACGTTTCCCGTGGCCGGCGAATGAGTGTTGCTCGATCCGTTGTAGTCAAAGTGGTTGATGACATAAGATCCTGCTCCTGCACCTATGGAAAATTCGCTCAAGTGAACTTTTGGAATTGCCCCTGGAACGGCCGGATAGGGTTGGATGAACCCTGGACCCTGCCAGGGGGTTATCAGCCCTCGGCGGACTTCCTGCCGGACCTGCGAGTTCACCAGCCAATCCAGCTGAGATCGTGGTCATAGCGTTTGGTTTTTAGCCACACAGGTCCCAAGGGCAAGTTGACCGCAGCGGATATAACATGGTTAGGATAGTTTCGCCTCCCCTAGATGGAAATCGCAACCTCTCATTGCGGGCTGTGCGTTTAAAAGGCGGGGATAATTTTGGGTTGAAACCGCCTTTCTTGATGGCGGGGTGCCTCCGCATGACGACCGTTTGAGAAACTTTCCGCTTAAAGCCCCGAGGCTGTCTAAGGTTAAGGGTGCCTGGTTCCACCCTAAAAGTGGGGGTAAATAGGCTTTCCGGATTATCAGGTAATTTTAGTCCGGTGGTGCGGTCATTATGACCGTCAATTCTTCCCACCTTAAGGCCGGTTGGGAGACCGAGTTTTATCCGCCTTTTTGAGCAGCTACCCGTGGCTGAATTTTCCCTTACAGGGGCTGCCCACCCAGAAGCCGAACGTGGTCTAGGTGGGCCTTTTTGCGTCGGCTACCAAAACCGCTTCCAAATCATCGATGGAAATCCCGAATAATTGCAGGGGTAGGAGACAATGGCCCAGTATGTGGATATCTTCCTGGATATGCTGGCAACATCTTGTGATTTATCGAATTAGATCGTACTCCTTACGGAATTATTCAGAGGTTCCCAGTTTACCCGGGATGAGAAGTTACGATGAGCGACTGCGGTGGAAAACGAGGGGAGACGGACCCGGGAAGCTACTGCCAAATGGACTCGAACCGGCTTGTACTCTTGGGGTTAAACGGTCACTTTTTGATCGGAGCTCATGGAAACTTCCCTTGCAACAACTATGTGGGCTCAAAGCACACAGGAAGTGGCGGAACACAAAAGGAAGCTTTCGATAGGTCCGGATCGGATTTTCAATGGATTCAGGGCATACCGCCGTTCAGAAAAAAGTGAATTTGATTACTAAGCATTGTACAATTTAATCGGGGCTAGGAGGAGGTCGGGATAGATGTCCAGCAAGTTGTCCGGTACGGGAGTGCCAGGCCAAATCTCCCGTGTTGTCACGAGGGGGAGCTTGGCACATCCAAATGATGTCTATCATGACCACTATAGTGTTTTTGGCCGGGCCGTTGGGTTACGGATGCCATTGGAGAATGAGTGATGTCCCGGAGGGCTTCTACCTGCACGGGAATTCCGGGAAAAGCGGACTGCAGGGGCAGGGCTTGGGGATAAATCGGATGATTGAGGCAACTGAAACGGAAAGGGGAGACAGGTAAGAAGGCTGAACCGGAGAAACCAGCTTGGGGGGCCCACCGGGGAACGACTTTTGGGGTAGCCTTACGGCCTCTTGGGTTTCCCGGCAGTATTTCCGTGGGATGAGCGAAGTGGAAAAGTACAAGCAGTGGCGGGCAGGGTTTGGTCGCCGATCGCCTGTCGAAGACTTTTGGTGGAGTACCATCACGTTAAAACGATCAAGTTACTGGAAGGGGGCTTTTTTTGCTCGGGGTGCGAAATTTTAATTCCGACCACGAATGGGGTGATAAATTAGAGGGGAAAAGCTAAATCTTTCCGACCGATACGATGACCACCAAAGCGTAATCAACTTGCGAGTGTGAATCGAAAAGACAAGCTGGAAGAATCTTGGTACAAATGTTCGACAAAGCCGAATTCACTCTTGAAGTTACATCCGGTTGATAGGGCATGCTGCCCTTCGTTGCAGGGCCGGGGGACGGTCGCTATCCGAGACCATGTAGGCACCACAGGAAAAATCTTCCAAGCAAAGGGCTTTCCATAAATGAGTAACGAGGCACAAAAGTTCGAAGTGGATTGTTCGGCGGATCCCTGGGGCTGCCCCGGGGCTGTAGGCAGTGGGCAAGTGGTCTTGACCACGCTGGAGGAAGTCATCAATTGGGCTCGCCAAGGAAGCCTTTGGCCCCTCACGTTCGGCTTAGCTTGCTGTGCGATTGAGATGAT
>Ga0071330_1061384_pt1 | contig 48320 bp, 60 predicted proteins | sample GBScel77sediment_FD_63802 | JGI IMG/M metagenome (GOLD analysis project Ga0071330, IMG submission 63802) | Hot spring sediment microbial communities from Great Boiling Spring, Nevada - Cellulolytic enrichment Sediment 77C v2 (version 2) | ecosystem: Environmental > Aquatic > Thermal springs >...
CTGCAGAAAGTTGTAGGTTGCGTAATCTTTCTCGTTCATTGCAAGCTCAACAAGATCGTGAATTTTTTTCGTAACATTCACTTCATGTTCGTATACATGCTCAAAAGCTGCCAGAGGAGATTCCCAGTCACTTGGCGGCTCATCCACCGCATAAAGCTTCACTCTCCCACCCCTCTCGCTAACAAAATCGAACAGCTTCACGGCATGCACCAGCTCCTCCTGCCACTGAACTCTCAACCAGTTTGAGAAGCCTTTAAGACCGATGGAGTCAAAGTAGGCTGCCATGGAGAGATAAAGGTATGCAGAGTAGATTTCTGAATTTATCTGCCTGTTCAAAGCCTCTACCATCTTTTCAGATATGGATGCCATACCATCACCCTATTTAAACTAATTTAAACCTTCTCGTTTTTTCCTTACATTAAATAACACTGAAATAAATATAATCTTTTGTTTCGATTTTCGATCAGGAATATTAGAAGTCTTACCTTTAGCCCTGTAGAGTATCCAGAGCCAACTTTTATCTGCCGTCGTTTTTCCGGTGGTTTTAATGTCCGAAATTAAAATCACGATAACTTCATAAAGTTACGGAGATTGATAGTTTCTCCCATCTTTTCTCGTTCGTTACGAATGTTGAGATGTCCAAGGTGCTCTTAAGCTGCCATAATAACCTTTCAGAGTTTATTCTGGATAACTCACAACCTTTTAAAAAATAAGATAACTAAATGGAACTTTGTGTGGAGTTTAAATTTCAGCCTCGAAATCCTCGACACTATACGGGACTTCTGTGAATCCTCTGTTCTTTAAAACTTCTCTTGCCAAGATCCAGTATACTAACGCTAAAGCCTTTCTACCTTTGTTGTTCGTTGGAATAACGAAGTCCACATTCGATACACTGTTGTTCGAATCGCACAGAGCTACAACGGGAATCCCAATATCTGTAGCCTCTCTAACGGCTTGAGCATCGATGGTAGGGTCGGTAACCAGGATGATGTCTGGTTCTCTGTATTCCTTTATCGCTGGATTTGTGAGAGTCCCGGGGACAAATCTCCCGATAACGTAGTCGGCTCCTGTGGCCTTGGAAAACATCATTATCGGTTTAAAGGCATACTGCCTCGCTGCTACTACGAGGATTTTTGATGGATTGTATCTTGCAAGAAGTTTCCCTGCAAGTTTCAATCTCTCATCAAGGATTCTGATGTCGAGGACGTAGAGACCGTCGGGTCTAACTTTGTAGATGAACCTTTTCATGTCTCCCGTTTTCACCTGAGTTCCTATGTGGACACCGGCGGCTAAATACTCATCTGGGGGAACCAGATATTTATATCCCTCCTCGACCTCTCTTATCTCCCTTTCTTTTATCATATTACCACCTTATTTTCGTCATTTTTGCATTAGTAATCTCTTCGAGTCTTATTAGTTCATTAAGTTTGGCAATCCTTTCACCCCCAACAACTCCCGTCTTTATTAAAGTTGCGTTGAAAGCTAAAGCTAAGTGGGCAAGTGATTCGTCTTCGGTCTCACCACTTCTGTGAGAGAAAACAATATCCCACCCTTCATCTTTCGCTAGATTCACGGCATCCACAGTGTCTGAAAGCGTCCCGATTTGGTTCGGCTTTATCAGTACGGTGTTGACCGAACCGATTTCGATAGCTTTTTTAATCCTCTTGACATTCGTTACGAGAAGATCATCTCCGCAGATCATTGCCTTGACCTGCTTTGTCAGTTCCGCAAATCCCTCGAAATCCTCTTCGTGAAGCGGATCTTCCACGTAGAGAAGATTATACCTATCGATGAGTTCAGCTATGTAGCTTATCTGTTCCTCTGGAGTGAGCTTTTTGTCTTTATAAACGTAATGAGATCTGTTCCAGAGCTCACTTGCCGCTACATCGATTCCCATTCTCACTTTGATTCCGTGTTCATCTTCTACTCTGCTTATCGCCTCACTGAGGATTTCAAAAGCCTCTTCGTCACTAATCTGACAAGCCCAAGCTCCTTCATCTCCTTTCGCTGCGAAAATACCTCTTTCCTTTAGGATTTCTCTGATCTTCTTGTGGACTCTTGTGTTCGTTAACTGAGCTTCGAAGAAGCTCCCGGCACCTACCGGGATGATCAGGAACTCCTGAATGCTCGTCGATCCTTCGGCGTGCTTTCCACCTCCTATCACATTCCCAAGAGGATAGGGGAACTCTTCGACAAACGCCCCGCCGAGGTAGTGAAACAGCGGGATTCCGAGGGCATTCGCAGCGGCTTTTGCACAGGCTAAGCTTGCCGTGATCGCGAAGTTTCCACCTATATTCGAGAAGTTATCCGTTCCATCTATCTCTCTTAACGTCTTGTCTATCTCTCTCTGATCGAAAACGCTTAATCCAATTAAAGCTTTCGAGACCTTCTCCTCAATTTCTTCTGCTTTAAACGGATCTACGACGACTGCCTCATGGGTTCCCGTGGATGCTCCACTCGGCGCTATAGCCTTCCCGTAACAGTTTTCCGCGAAGACCTCACACTCCACTGTTGGATTTCCACGGCTGTCAAAGACGATTCTATAAAGGACATCTTCTATGAGCATTCTACCACCTCAAAATAAATCATACCTCTGTAACCAGACAAAAGCATCCCTCCTCCTCTTAACCGTTATCGGTATAACTCCTCTTTCAAATTCCTCCTTCGCAATATCAATAGGATTTTTCTTATCCGTCTCGATCAAAACCGGAGCACCCATAGCTATCTGCAACGCTCTTGCTCCGATAATACGGGCTTTCTCAAATCTTGTATATTTAAAGGGGAATACTTTCAGACGCATCACCCCGTAATGGGGCCGCCGAGATTTGAACTCGGGTCACGGCGTCCCGAACGCCGCAGGATAACCAGGCTACCCCACGGCCCCATGATATCGGGCAAATTCTTCAATTACAGATTTGTACGTGAAAAACATTCTCCTACAGCAGTATCTCTTTATCCCAAGGGAGTCCAGAGCTTCTTTCGGGGATTTTCCCTCCTCTATGAGTTTTTTATACTCTTCCCACTTATGGGCAATGACCGCACCACACGTAAAGCATCTGACGGGAAACATGAAATCACCTGTATGAAGTCTGTCTTCTCTTTCTTGCTCCTCTTCCACCTTGCTTTTTCGGCTCCTTTCTCCTTACATCGTTTACTAGGAGAGTTCTGTCGTATTCTAAGAATGCTCTCTTCAGCTCGGGGTCACCGCTGAACTCAAGGAGAGCCCTTGCGATTGCAGTTCTCGCCGCCTCAGCCTGACCCATTACACCTCCCCCTTCGACATTGACATCGATATCTACCTGCTTTGCAAGATCCTTGGCGATCATGAGAGGCTCCATTATCTTCAACCTGACCATTTCTGGCTGTATAATCTCGATTGGAATTTTATTTATCCTAACCCTTCCGATTCCCGGTCTTGCGGTAGCTCTTGCAATTGCCGTTTTTCTTTTACCGCTCGTTACAACGACCTTCATACTTTCACCTTATAGCCTAAATATTCACTTACATCCTTAAGGTAAACATACTTTTGGGTTTTTGAAACCTTCTCATAGAGAGCCACGTCCACCTTCTCAAATTCCTTCCCCTTCAGGGGTTCTGGAACACCCATGAATACCCTAAGCCTCTTGAATGCCTCACGACCTTTCCTACTCTTCCACGGCAGCATTCCTCTTACGGTTCTCTTAAATATTTTTTCGGGATGTCTCGGGAAGTATGGTCCCTTCTCTTTGCTACCTCTGTCGTATTTCTCTTTATATCTTGCTAATACGTTCTCAGGATTTCCTGTGATTATTGCTTTTTCCGCATTTACGACTACGATCTTTTCACCCATGAGCAATCTTTTTGCGATGTAGCTCGATAGTCTTCCGAGGATGTGACCTGAAGCGTCGATTATCCTATAATCCTTACCGAGGGTTTTTAGAGCTCTTTCAACGTTAACACTCATTTGATCACCTCAAGCGATGATTCTAATGTTTTTACCTGACGGATTTTCTTTAATCAGATCCCGGATGGAGAGTGCTCTTCCTCCGGTGGATTCAATCTTCCTTCGAGCGCTTTCAGAGAACCTCCACGCTGCCACTATTACGGGTTTGGTGAGATCGCCTCCTCCTAGAACCTTACCGGGAACAACAGCTATCTCATTCTCTTTCAGATATCTGTCTATCTTTCCGATGTTGACTTCAGCGTAGTTTCTCAGCGGCTTTGCTAGCCTCTCGGCTATGTCTTTCCACACTTTTGCATTATTTTCGGCTGATGCTTTGAGCAGATCATCTATTAGCCTGACAAGATTTGGATTCGACTTTTTCCTTTGCATTTTTCTTATTGTGCTCATCTTATCACCGTGTCAAGAGAGTGAACGGAATGGAAATATAAGTGTTTTTGTAGTGGGGCCGCCGAGATTTGAACTCGGGTCACCGGCTCCCAAAGCCGGGAGGATAACCAGGCTACCCCACGGCCCCTTTAGTGAGAAAAAACTAAAAAGATTTAAAAAATTTGCTTAAACTTTAAGGGATGAAAACTATTCACGACGTAATACATGGTAGTATCAAACTCAATGAGTGGCAATTAGAGATAATCGATACACCCACTTTTCAGAGGCTTAGAAGGATAAAGCAACTCGGTTTCGCTCATCTCGTTTATCCCGGTGCAAATCACACAAGATTCGAGCACAGTTTGGGTGCCATGCATGTCGCATCGAAAATAACAAATAATGAAGAGATCGTAGCCGCCGCCCTTATCCACGATATAGGTCACACACCATTCAGTCATTCAACTGAAAACACGTTAAAAAAATACCTGAAGAGCAGACACGAAGACATCAAGGACATCATTAAAAACAGTGAAATAAAAGACGTTCTTGAAAAATACGGAATGAACTGGAAGCTAGTTGTAAAGAACGTAACAAAACCTCCCGTAAGTGGTGTAATAGATGTTGACAGGATAGATTATCTTCTAAGAGATTCCCATTACACTGGCGTAGCATACGGGATAATCGATGCTGACAGGCTTCTCGATAAGATCGTATTTGACGGAAGGGAAATCTACATAGAACGTGGCGGGATAAGGGCGGCGGAATCCTTTTTAATCTCAAGATATCTTATGTATTCTACTGTTTATTATCACCACGTTTGCAGAATCTCAAAGAAGATGTTCGAAAGAGCCCTCGACTACATGATACGAGACGGACTGCTTCTTGCGGAGGACCTTAGAAAAATGGACGATTACGATATAACGTGCCTGATGAGAGGATCTGAAGGATTTCCCAAGGAAATCATCACGAGGCTTGACAATAGAGATTTATACAAAAGAGCCCTATACGTCCCGATAGATCATGTTGGTGTAAATATAAATCGAATTAAGATTGAAAAGACTGAGAGGGAAATCGCAGAGACCGCTGGAGTCGATCCTCAGGAAGTTATAGTAGATATCCCTCCGATTGAAGTTGAAGACTTCGATATCCCCGTAGAGATCGACGGTGAAAAAATCAGTATTGGAGAAGTTTCACCTCTTGTGGAATCTTTAAAAGAAGCCCATTTAAAAAGCGTGACTCTCGGTGTTTACACACCTCAAGAAAACGTTGAACGAGTCAGAAAGGCCGCTTCAGATTACTTCAAGGTCAGACTACTGAGGCAGAAAAAATTAGAGGAGTTCTAAGACCGCTTTTTTCATTACGTCAACGGGTGCCTTCAACCCTGTCCAGATTTCAAAGGATTTTGCTCCCTGAAACACGAGCATATCCACGCCGCTAACGGTCTTGCATCCCATTTCTTTGGCAATTTTCAGAAGTTTTGTCTCTGGGGGATTGTAAACCATATCGAACACTATAGGCTTGTTTTTCAGAACATCTGCAGATATCAGAGGATCATCGGAGAAACCCTTCATTCCGACGGGAGTCGCGTTCACAATTAAATCGAATTCACCCTTTATCCTATCGAATTCGATGAACTTGCATCCAAATTCCCTCGCTAATTTAATTCCCCTTTCCCTCGTTCTGTTTGCGATGTAGATTTCGTTATCATCTTTCAAAGTGTAAACGGCTGCTCTTGCGGCACCACCGGCACCCAAGATCAAAATCTTGAAGCCCTTTGGAGAAATACCAGCATTTTTTAGGGCTTCTTTTATCCCAAAGACATCGGTGTTGTAGCATCTTTCCTTAGACAAATCGATTGTGTTTGCGGCACCAATCTCTTCAACTTCTTTTGATGGTCTGAAAAACTCGATAACCCTCTCCTTGTGAGGTATTGTCACGTTAAGTCCCTTAATCCCAAGGGCTTTTGCACCGATCAAAGCATTTTCAAGATCCTCTTTTTTGACTTCAAACGCCAAATATACTCCGTCATAATTCAGATGCCTGAAGGCGGCGTTATGCATAGGAGGAGAAAGGGAATGCTTTATAGGATAGCCTATGACACCGTATATCTCCGTCAGATGTGACCTTACACGGCGCATCCCAGCTCACCCAACTATTTATTAACGAGAGTTCCACTTAATTCTTCTTGTCCTTTTAACGTATCTCCACCTACCGTATTCACTCGGCTTGAATCAAAAATTCGTGTAATTTCCGACTAATAAAGGCTCTGCCCTAACGGTCACTATATGACCTTAAAGTTTTTGCCATGTTGATTCATACCAGTTTCTTAATTTTTTCTGAAATTTTTTTAAGCCTTGACTGGGTCTTGAAGAACCTTGCGGGATGTTCCGCTTTTCTTATCTTTATTTCACTTCCAGCCTCAACCTCTACCGCTTTGTTTCCATCTGCAATTGCTATTCCATCTCTTATAGGGATTAAACGCACTCGAATCTCTTTATCGGCATCAAAAATCCAAGGTCTCCATCCTAATTTGAACGGGGAAACTGGAACAAAGCATATGACTTCAAGATAGGGATCAATTATGGGTCCTCCAGCTGATAGAGAATATGCTGTCGATCCGATGGGCGTTGAGAAAATAGCACCGTCCGCTCTCATAGACTCTACTAAAATATCGTTGACAAATACTTCAAATTCGATCAACCTTGCCTGAGTTGCCGATAGCACGGCGATCTCATTTAAAGCGACCAATCGGGAGTCTTTGTGAAGACACTCTATTCTCATGAACTCCTCTACCTCAAGTTCATTATTTAAAGCTTTGATAAGATGCTCTTTGTAATCCTTCGGGTCAGCACCCGATAGAATTCCGATTCTACCCATATTTATCCCGAATATGGGCGGCGGATTCTTCAACTCCTGAAGAGTTCTTAAGATCGTTCCGTCTCCGCCCACTGTGATGATTAGATTGCAATCTTCTAAACTACATGAAGGTATGTGGTGCAGCTCAAAATCGTATCCCATTTCCTTAAGAAATTCCCCAACTTCTTTTGCGAGGTTTAGTGCATCGTATTTATATACTATGCCCACTCTCATAGGATACTTTTTATCTTTTCATGGATTTTTTCGTTTGAAACGATAAGTCTGAATCTTTCATCTATTGAAATTTTTTTGTCATCCAAGTTACCGTCAAGATCTGTGATAACAGCACCAGCTTTCTTGGCTATAAAGAGTGAAGCAGCTACGTCATAAACCCTGAGATATCCTTTTCCATCTTTTTTTCTTATATCTATAAAACAATCGAAAGATCCGTCCGCAATCATGCAAATTTCGAGACTCGCGCTTCCGAAAATTCTTAACCTTTTAAAGGGATACATCTTGATAGGGTAGTAAAACACTACATTACAGTCTTCTAATCTATCTACATCACTAACTCTGATCTTCTTCCCGTTTTTATACGAATTGCTATTGGCGTAATATTCATCTCCTGTTGCAAGATTTCGGACATAGCCGAAAAAGGTTCCGCCAAGATTCTGAGAGTTGGAAAAACAGAGGGAGATTGAATAGATTGGTACACCAGCGGTTGCATTGAACGTTCCGTCTATCGGATCCAAGGCTACGAAAACGTCCCCTTCTCCAATGACGCCTGCCTCTTCACTTACGATTACGACGTCCTCTTCTTTTAGGATTTCGATTGCAGCATCTTCTGCAAGTTTGTCAATTTTTTTCGTAGGAGTTCCGTCTTTTCCAATCCCTACGATGATCCCAGCATCAGAGCGACCAACTACGTCTTTTATTTTCTGCTCCACATTTTCGGCAACTTTTCTTGAAATTTCAAGGGCTTCTTTAGGTGTCATTTTTGTCAGAAAATTCTAAGAATGTGTGCTATTTAAAATTAACTAAAAAAAATTAGGCATCAAGTCCGTATTTCTTTGCGTTTTCGTCAGCAATTCTCTGGAGTAGTTCTATGATCTCCTTACCTTTTGGATGATAGAACAGATGTCTAAACCTCCTCTGCAATTTCAAGTATTCCTCAACCGGCTTTCTCTGTTTGATCTTTCTAACTCTGACAAGTTGTCCGTTCTCGAATTCCACTAGAGGATAAAGTCCTGTTTCTACCGCAAGCCTTGCCACCTCGACCGTTAACTTCCCATCAATTCCCCATCCGGTGACACATGGGCTGAAGACATCGATATATTTTGTTCCCTCGAATTCTGCTGCTCTTTTGATTTTCCTCTTTAAATCTGCCGGATAAGCTATGCTAGCTGAAGCAACGTAAGGACATCCGTGAGCTACCGCAATGCTGATCATATCTTTTCTCCTTCCAACTTTACCCGGTTGAAGCTTTCCCACTGGTGTCGTAGTGGTAGCGGCACCCGGTGGTGTTGCCATGCTTTGTTGATTTCCAGTATTCTGATAAGCCTCGTTATTGTAACAGATGTAAATTATGTTGTGATTTCTGTCCATGACTCCCGAAAGGACACCAAATCCAATGTCGTAGGTGGCCCCATCTCCCGCAAAAACGACGATATGACCATCCTTTTCTCTTTTCATTGCTCTTAGGGCGGCTTCGATACCCGCAGCTACGGCGGCGGCATTCTCGAATAGTGAGTGGATGTATGAAACTCCCCAAGCATTCCGTCCATACTGTGAGCTAATTATCTCAAGGCAACCGGTTGAATTGACAGCGATTACCCTTCCATCTAAGGCTTCCAAAGCAGTTCGAACAACAATAGGTATTCCACAACCGGGACAGGCACCGTGACCCGGACCAAATAGGCTCATGAGATCACCTCCTCTGTGTAGGGGATAACCTCTTCAAATTCCTTAACACCCTCGAATCTCTTTCCGGGCTTCACCTTACCTTCAAGAACGTCATCTATGATCTTTATGATAAGCTCCCTCGGGATGTCTCTTCCGCCGAGACCCGTGACAACAGAATGGAACTCGGGCGATAGACCAAACAACGCAGACTTGACATCTGCGGCTAAAGGTAGCTCGGCTCCGATGGACAGAGCCCTGTCGATGACGATCACTTTATCGACGTCCCTTAATGCGTCCCTTATCTCCTCGGACGGGAACGGTCTGTAAGTCCTAACTTTGACCACTCCCACCTTCTTCCCTTCCTTCCTCATCTGCTTTACGACTTCCCTTATCAGTGCTACTGTCGATCCCATTGCTACGACAGCAACGTCCGCATCCTCGCATTTCTCCGCTACGATGTGTCCGCCCCAGTTTCTTCCAATCATCTCATACCACTCGTTAAATATGTCAAGCATGACTTTTTTTGCCCTCTCCATTGCAAACTCCATTGCAACTCTGAATTCCATGTAGGTGTCAGGGGATGCATAGCAACCCATTGCAACAGGCTTGTCGAAATCGAGCTTGACTACTGCTTTTCTTGGTCCTAGGAATTTATCTACAGTTTCTTGATCCAACAGATCCACGGACTCGTATGCGTGTGTGAGCTTGTAACCATCAACACATACCATAAACGGAAGGAGAACCCTTTTGTCCTCGGCAATCTTAAAAGCTGTCGGAATCATATCGTGAGCTTCCTGATTATTTTCAACATAGAGCTGGATGATGCCAGCGTCCCTTAGAGCGATGCTATCCTGATAATCGTTCCAGATACTGAGAGGAGCCGAAAGCGATCTGTTAGCTACTACAAGAACGATCGGAAGTCTCATTCCAGCCGCATTGAATAGAACTTCAGACATCAGAATCAATCCCTGAGCGCATGTTGCTGTGAATGCTCTCGCACCCACTGCCGAGGCTCCTAAAATAATGGAAGCGGCACTAAATTCAGATTCCGCTGTTATGTAGACTGCGTCTCCCAACTCACCGTTAGCATACATTGCTGCAAGATTCTCTACAATCTCAGTTTGAGGTGTAATCGGATACGCTGCAATAACGTCTGGTCTTGAAAGTCTGACGGCATCAGCAATTGCATAAAAACCTCTAACAACCTTTTTCATAGAATCACCTCAAACTTTGTAAATTTCTTTTGTTTCCATTCTTATAGCTTCTTGCGGACACACGATGTAGCAGATCCAGCAACCCTTACAGTAATCGTGGTCAACGACAGCTAGTTTTTTATCGTTTTTCTCTACGAGTATGATAGCTGGTTCGGGACAGAAGCTGACACATCTTCCACATCCGTTACACTTCTCTTCATCAATGAATGCCCACTCCGTCCCCCAGTCTCCCGTTTTCATTTGGGTCGTTTTCGGCGGCGAACTTGCACCAACATACAGCTTCAGCTTCATTGGCGCACCCCCTTCATGTATTCGTAAGCTTTTCTAACAAGCTCCACATTCTTTTCAGCAATTTCACCACGGAAAAACTCTTTGATAGCCTCTTCGAGACTATTCAGGCTGACAACATCGGTTGCTCCAACGAGTGCACCAACAATCGCTGTGTTCGTTATGGGTTTTCCCAAAATCTCTGTAGCAAGCTTTGTTGCGTTAATCGTGTAGACCTTGATATCTTCTATTTTTAATTTCTTTTTAAGTTCTTCAGGTCCCATAGGATAGTTCGCTACGAGGACACCGTCCCTTTTGAGTCCGGCAACTACGTTCACTACATCGAACAGAGAGGGATCCATTACTGCTACATAGTCGGGAGTCTTGATTTCATCTCTTATGACAATAGGTTCGTCGGAAATCCTACAAAAAGATACAACCGGTGTTCCCCTTTTCTCAGCACCGAACATCGGGAAGGAAAGTGTGTAGTATCCATCTTTGAAACCAGCGACTGCTAGAAGATCTGCCGCTGTCACTGCACCCTGTCCACCCCTACCGTGAAACCTGATTTCTACTAAAATATTGAACACCTCCTTTAAATTTAGGATTTTTTAGGTAGAAAGTAATATATTTTTTATGCTTTCCTTCCCTTGGAAGGATATCTAAGAGGTGACAAAATTATGATCTACCCGAAATACATTGTCAGCTTGCTTATAAATAATATTGAAAAAACCCGCAATCCCTTAGGGATTCCAAACTCTTCTATCAATAATTGGTGGAAAAATCTTGATATAAAAAGGGACGGAGATTGGCTCCTGTTTACTGGCTTGCTTTATCAAATCACGCCGTATATCGATTTTATTGTGAACATTTTTGAAAAAATTGAAGATAGTAAGTTCCAGCATTTAATTCCGTTAACCAAACCTCTTCCAAAATCCCCTTTAAAATTGTTGGTGAACCGAAATCTGAAAGATACTTTCGACAAAGTTCTTCGGGACATATATACGATCCTTAACAATTTTGAGGATGTCTATTATCTTCCAGAGTTGGATTTTTATAGCGGAATACTTCTCCATGATTTCGGAAAAGATGAAGCCTTCGAAAAGCATACAAATTTTGTTACGGAAAAGCTTGAAAGCGCAGGTGTTCATAAAATCGTGACTGTCGATCCCCATACAACTTTTGCTTTGCGGGTTTTGTATCCAAAAAAATTCAAGATAAAAACTTATTTCGAGACTCTCGCTGGAAAAGTTCAAGAAAACTACAGGGATAAGGTTAAAATCCACGATCCCTGCTATTATGGCAGGTTTCTCGAAATATCTGATGTCTACAGAAATATTCTCGACGACTTGGGTGTTAAGTACGAGGAAGTCAGGAATTCAAAAAAGTTGACCTCCTGCTGCGGTGGGATTATGGAGGCGTTATCTCCTAAGATTTCAAAGGAAATATCAAAACTGAGACTAGAGGAACTCGGAGACGGAAAGATAATAACCCTCTGTCCGATATGTTTCGAAAACTTAAGGAAAGCAGGAGGTAATGTTGAGGATTTCGTGGAGATTATCAAGAAAGGCTCACCGATAGTTTGATAAGTCCAAAATACTAAGGCTGCCGTTGACAGGTTGCAGTTAGTGTATTCGGAAATCTTAAATAAAAATTCCCAGCACCTCTCCACATGCAAAACGAGGTTTTGTGGTTTATCCTGCTCTTTGTAAACTTCATCGGAATAACTCTATCATACAGGCTTTTCGGTAAAAATGGATTGTTCGCTTGGATAGCTATGGCGATAATTCTTGCAAACATTCAGGTTGCCAAAATGATACGATTTTTCGGACTACTAACAGCCATGGGCAACATAATCTACGGCTCAACTTTCTTAGCTACGGATATTTTAACGGAAAAATACGGAAAAAGAGATGCAAAGAAAGGTGTGTTAATCGGATTCTTCACTTTAATCATGACAACGGTGATTATGCAGATAACACTAATGTTTGTTCCGGCACCCGAAGACACACTCGATCCCGCATTGAAGCAGATATTCTCCCTCATGCCAGATGTGATGGTGGCAAGCCTGACAGCTTACATCATCTCCCAGTTACATGATGTCTGGGCGTTCCATTTCTGGAAACAGAAGACCAAAGAAAGATTTCTCTGGTTGAGAAATAATGCATCTACAATGGTTTCACAGCTCATAGATAACGCAACATTCACTTTTCTGTTTTTCGTCGTATTTAATCCGCAGATATTCGCTCAAATCGGATGGCAAGGAGTCTGGGAGATATTTCTGACATCATACATAATGAAGTTCATTGTCGCAATCTGTGATACGCCTTTCATATACTTAGCCGTGAGATTTTCTCCAAAGGAATCTTAATAAATCTTCACTAAAAATACCATTATGCTATCTGGAAATGCCTTGAAAGTTCTCAATCTAATAAACGAAAATGTAAACGAATTTGAAAAGCTAAGAAAATCGACAAGGTTACCCGAGAAAATCCTCAGCGGGATTATCGAAGAACTTAAAAACGGGGAATTTATAGTAGAAGAAGGTAATTCCTATAAAATCACAAAAAAGGGGATTGAAGAATTAAAAAAGCTGAAGATATGATAATAGAGTACGAAAGGGGTAACGAAAAAGTTTTCCTGATAAGGAGAATAATTGAAGTCAGGTTCGATAAAGATGTTTACGAGGCTCTTAGCAAGAAGTACTCAAAAGAGGAGATAATCCAATACTGTGACGACAAAAGGGTGTTGCATCATACAACCAAAAGAAATCTTATCTACATAAATCGGAACATCCCTCTCTGGGGACATGCCGCTTTTGGATTAATCGATAGGGGGACTAATCTCATTCAAGTCAGACCGATAACTGGGTGTAATCTCAACTGTATATTTTGTAGCGTTGATGAGGGGAAAAAGAGCAAAACAAAAGCGAACGATTTTATAGTTGATCCTGACTATCTGATCGAAGAATTCCGCAAAGTTGCCAAATTCAAGGGAGATTGTGTCGAGGCCCATATAGACGGTCAGGGTGAGCCGTTTCTTTATCCTTATCTCACAGAGCTAATAGAAGGACTTGACAGCGTGAAGGAAGTTAATGTAATTTCGATTCAAACAAACGGAACCCTAATCACAAAAAGCTTTATAGATACAGTTGAAGGAAAGCTTGACAGGATAAATCTGAGCCTTAGCACGTTAAATGAAGAAAAAGCAAGAAGAATTCATGGAATCCGATATCCTGTAAAAAAGGTCGTTGATATAGCAGAATACATCGTAAACAGCAAGATCGATCTCTTGATAGCTCCCATATGGCTACCAGGAATTAACGACGAAGATATCCGAGAGATCATAGAGTTTGCTCTCGATATCGGAGCTGGAAAAAAGTGGCCACCTCTTGGAATTCAGAAATACATTCTCTACAAAGGTGGAAGGAAGCTGAAAAACGTCATGAGCTTCAGGGAATTCTATGGAAAGCTAAGAGAACTCGAAAAGGAATATGGCGTAAAGCTCGTTCTAAGTCCAAAGGATTTTGGAATAGTGAAAAAAAGGAGAATTCCACAGGAAATCAAGAAAGGGGATGTTTATATGGCAAGGATCGTTGCAGATGGCAGAAATTTTGGAGAGAAAATAGCAATCGTAAAGAATAGGGTAGTAACCGTGTTAACTGACAAAAATGTGGGGAAGACTGTTAAATTTAAGATAGTCAGAGCGAAGGATGGAATATTTTTGGGAGAAGAGGTATAGAAAAGATGTAGCATGTGTTAAAGCTACGAGTTGCTGTGAAGAAGAATTCTGACCTCAGAAATCGGCAAAATCATCATGCACTCAGCTAGGGGAGGGTTCATCATCGGCAGACTAATCTTGATCAGATATGATTAAAGTTTTTTCGTTTGCGGTACGTTTATCTAACAGGCTGTAGTAATAGGAGTGTGCACCTGAAACATTTGGAATTCAAGGAAAAATATCTAGAGAAGCTTCTGAGCAGTGAAAAGACGATTACGATAAGGAGAAGAGCTTACGTAAAGCCGAATGATGTTGTTTTCGTTCACTGTGGGGGCAAGATCATAGGAAAGGCTAAGATTAAAGATGTGAGAAAGATAAAGAGGGAAGAACTCAACGAAGAAATAGCGAAAAAAGATGGATTCGACTCTTTTGAGGATTTTATAAAAGAGATAAATGACTACTATTCTGATCAGGAGTTATATCTCATAGAATTTGAATTGGAACCCTTTGAGAATCCTTTAGACCCAAGGGAGATGTATTACGGAGAAGAAGATCTAATTGAGATTGCGAAAAAAGCTCTGAACTCCGAAAAGTTAAGTGAAAGAGAGAAGGAAATCCTGAAACTTTTCATAAGAACTGGAAGCATAAGAAAGACTGCAAGGAAGATTGGAGGTCTCAAAAACAGGGGAATTGTCAGGGAAGTCCTTAGAAAAGCTTATAAGATAGCTTTTGATAATCAAAAATGAAAAGATTTTAATAATTTGTTGATTATCGGGATCTATGAATCTGATTTTGCTCGGTCCACCCGGTGGAGGTAAGGGAACTCAAGCCAAAAGAATTGTTGAGAAATACGGGGTACCTCAAATCTCTACTGGAGATATGTTTAGAGAAGCCGTTGCAAAGGGAACTGAACTCGGTAAAAAAGCCAAAGAGTATATGGACAGGGGAGAATTGGTCCCCGACGAGATCGTTATAGGAATTGTTAAAGAGAGACTCGCCCAGCCCGATTGCGAAAAAGGTTTCATTCTCGATGGATTTCCAAGAACCTTAAAGCAGGCGGAAGCACTTGACGAAATTCTTGAAGAGATGAATAAGAAAATCGACGCCGTAATAAACATAATCGTCCCCGATGAGGAGATAATCAAGAGAATTGTATACAGGAGAACTTGCAAGAACTGTGGAGCCGTCTACAATCTCATATACAGCCCGCCCAAGGAGGATAATAAATGCGACAAATGCGGTGGCGAACTATACCAGAGAGATGACGATAAAGAGGAAACCGTTAGAGAGAGACTTAGAGTGTATAAAGAACAGACAGAGCCCCTTATCGATTACTACAAAAAGAAAGGCACCCTCTACGAAGTTGACGGAACTAAACCAATAGACGAGGTCTGGAAGCAAATCGAGAGCATTCTCGAAAATATCAAATCTTAATTGACTCTATTTTTTCTTCGTCTTTATCCTTATCTGAAACAATCCATTCGTAGATTATTTTATATATCGCCGGTATTTTTCTGAGGAAGTGATCCCCGTTTTCTATAAGAACGAGTTTCTTAGGCTTCTTAGAGTACTTAAACAGCCTTATCCCGTGATCGGGCGGCACTATATTATCCTCAGCCCCGTGAATAACGAGAACATTCCTTTTAGGTTTCGAGTTTTCCGGAGCAATTACGGAAAATTCTTCAATGAATTTGTTTTTGAATGTATCAAAATCTTTCAGACCTCTAAGTATTCCCTTAAGAATTGCGTTTGAATAAATAGCTTTCAGAGTATTTTCATCGAACATGAGGCTAAACGGAGATGCGATGATCCCATAGCTTTCAGCTTTGATGTTGTAAGCTATTGTTCCTCCCATGCTAAAACCGACAACATGGACTCTCTCAAAATTAGAAACGATGTTTTCGAGATCCTCCAACCAAGATATAAGACTGAACTGCCCCTGAGATTTTCCAGTTCCGCTAAAATCGAAAACCAATGATGGAATACCTCTTTTTGAGAAAAATTCAGCTATTCTATCGTAGCTCTTGTCTATAGCGGATCCGATCTCGTAGGGAAGACCGTGACAGATAATCACGATTTCATCTATGTTCAATCTACAGAAATTTCTTCCAATCCTTAGATCTATTTTCATTTCAGACCTACAAGTTTTTCGAGATCTTCAAGATCCTTTTCAAGCTTTCTGATCTCTTCCCTTTTCTTCTTAACTAAATCTTTCACAATATCTTTTATATCAAGGCTCAATTTGTAACTCTTTAACGGTCTTCCCTTTCCCTTCTTTTTGATTTCTCTCTCCTTAATCCATCCCATCTTCTTCAGTTCCTTCATTGCCAAGCTTACCTCAGGTTGTCTTAGATTTGCTTCGCGTTCAATCTCTCTCGACACGGCTTCTCCGACTTTGGAGAGATAGACGACAACCCTCGCTATGTTTTTATTCAATCCCGCTTCTGAGAGGAGTTCAACAAGCTTTTCATTGGTAGTATCCATAATCATTACCTCATATTTATTTAGTATCGATGATATAAATATTTTACTATTTAACTATTTATTGAATTGCCGAAATCGTATACTTTTTATTTTGATTCTAAGTGTCTCAAGATATGATTGTTCTTGCTCTTGGTGGTTCCGTCCTCTTCGGTGACTATGAAATCAAACAATTTGCGGACGTTTTAAATGAATACCAAGGAAAGTTGGCGATCGTTGTCGGCGGTGGAAAGATGGCGAGATACTACATAAATCTCGCGAGGGAAATGGGTGGAGACGAAACTACGTGCGACATGATCGGAATTGAAGTTACAAGGATAAATGCAAGGATACTAGCATTAGCACTTCAAGATTGCTCTCCAATCATCCCAAAGGACTTTGAAGAGGCTTATCTGCTTTTAAAGAATCATAAGAAGATAGTAATGGGTGGAACTTTCCCCGGTCATACAACGGATGCAACTGCAGCCCTTTTAGCAGAGTATCTCAAAGCAAAGAGGCTTCTAGTCGCTACAGCCGTTGAGGGTGTTTACGACAAAGATCCAAAAGTTTACAGTGATGCTGTTAAGTTTGATGAAATCACCTACGATCAGCTCATAGAGATAGTCTCAAAGGTCGAAGCGAAGGCTGGAAGTAGCAGTGTAATCGATTTACTTGCGGCAAAGATAATTCAAAGAAGTCAAATCGAAACCCTTGTGTTTAAGGGGACACCCGAAAACCTGAGAAGAGCTCTCAAAGGTGAAAAGGTTGGAACGCTAATTATTTAATATCCCCTTCAATAGCCTATACCATGAGTGACGTGTTTTTTGTAAGTGCCGATGTGGATGTTGTAGAGCCAGAGAAATGGTATCAACCTCAACAGAGTTTAGTTTTCAGACTTGAAAAGCTAATAGATGAAAGCGGAATTCTTGAAGATATATCTCAGGGAGATATTGTTGCCGTTAAAACCCACTTCGGAGACAGAGGAACAACAAAGATGTTAAGATCCCTTTTCATCAGAAAGATCGTTGAAAAAGTTAAAGAAAAAACAAAAAATGTCTATGTAACGGAGACAACGGGTCTTGGATTGCTAAGGGATAGATCGACGGCAACTGGACGGTTGCTCATAGCCGAGGAAAACGGATTTACATCTCAGACTGTGGGTGCTCCCATAATAATCGCTGACGGCTTAAGAGGTTTTGACGGAGTCGTTGTCCGCCAGAATACTAAGCATCTGAAGGAAGTTCATGTTGCGAAGGCGATTGCGGAGACCGATTTCATTGTAGTGGCGACCCATTTCAAACTACACATGAAAGGAGGGATCGGCGGTAGTCTGAAAAACATCGGAGTAGGTTGTGTTACAAAAACAACAAAGTACGATATCCACATACCGAATCCTCCAAGGATAGATAGAGAGAAATGCACTGAGTGCATGAAATGTGTCGAAATTTGTCCCGTTAATGCAATAAAAGATTTTGAAATCGATCTAACGAAGTGCCTAAAGTGCACCGGATGCGCGGAAGTATGCAAGGATAAAGCCGTGAAAATCGGTCCGTGGATTGATGGAGATGAGTTTGCGGAGAGGCTTGTTGAAGCAGCCAAAGCTGTTATAGATACAGTCGGCAAAAAGAATTTTTCCTACCTGAATTTTGCAATAGATATCACACCACACTGTGATTGCCATCCATACAGTGGTATTCCTCAAGTCCCCGATATCGGTATCTTCGCTTCAAGAGACATCGTGTCCATCGATGCAACAAGCTTGGACGCCTACAAGAGGGAGAGTCTAATAAACAAAGCCCTCTTAAAGGAAAAATTCTGGGAAAAAACCTCACCCGACCGTCAGATACAGTATGCCGAAGAGCTTGGATTGGGCGAGAGCCAGTATAACCTGATACGCCTATGAGATATCTTATTATTTTAAAGCTCGATAATGGTTGGAAAGCTTGGGAGAATTAATTTCAAAAAAGGGTTACTACATCTATGTTGGCTCGGCTAAGAGGGGATTCTCCAAGAGAATTCAGAGACTGGTGTGAGCACGAACCCCCACATCCTGAGAGTAGATCACGAGCTCAGAACCATTCACACAACTTATTTTTGCATCAGGAGGATTCAGAAGCTTGCCAAATTCAAGCCGAAAACTGCTGAGAGGTTGATGAAAAAGTATTCGGGAAGGGAAAGGAGGAAGGTAACGGACTTGTGCCATAAAATTTCGAGAAAAATTATCGATTTCGCCAAACAGCACGGTTTCAGCATAGTGATGGAGAACCTGAGGGGGATAAGGAACAACATCAACAAAGGGAGGATGCTCAACAGAAGGCTTCACTCATGGAATTTCAGGAGACTGCAGTTCTACATCGATTACAAAGCCAAGCTTGAAGGTTTGCCAGTTGAATACGTCAATCCCAAGGGAACTTCAAGCCTGTGCCCGGTATGTGGTGGGAAGTTAGCACCGAATGGGCACAGGCGGGTGAAGTGTGACTGCGGTTATGAGCAGGATCGAGATGTTACCGCATGTCTGAACATGCTCAGGATGAGGGGAGTTCCGTTCCCCCTGAAAGCCCTCGATGAATTTGAGAGAGGGAAGGCTGTCCGAGTGGCGGATAGTCGGAACGGATCAAAGGCTTTGGATGCTCCGACTGCAGATGCTACAGCCACCTGTTTCACACACCACATTATCCAACGGAGTTTGTAAAAGAGGCGAAAAAACTTAAGTATATCGTTACAGAGAGGCTAAATTATGAGAAGTTATGAAGAACTGCTTGAAAGAGCCTACAAGTTACTGCCTGAAAAAGTCATTAAAAGGGAAAGATTCGAAATTCCAAAGGCAAGCGTCCAAAAAGAGGGTAGCAGAACAATTATCAAGAATTTTAGCTCCATAGCAAAAACTATCAACAGAAGCGAGGAGCATCTCTACAAGTATCTTGTAAAATCCCTTGGAACAGCAGGCATAATCGAGTCAGGAAGACTGATACTTCAGGGTAAATTTACCGAAAAAGAGATCCAGAAGGAGATTGAAGACTACGTTAAAATGTTCGTTCTGTGCAAGGAATGCAGCTCGCCGGACACCGAGTTCGTTAAAGAGGAGAGAATACTGTTCATTAAATGTCTCGCATGCGGCGCAAAGCACTCTGTTAGGTCGATATGAAATTCAGAATGAAGATATACAGGGTCCGCGGAGAAGTTTTAGTTGCAGTCTGCGATGAAGACATAGTTGGAAAGGAATTCAAAGAGGGAGATCTGAAGATAGAGATAAAAGAGGATTTCTACGGAAAGGAAAGCTACAGTGAAGAAGAGGTAAAAAGAGCGTTAAGGCAAGCAACGATAGCCAATATCTCCGGAGAAAAGGCTGTTAAACTTGCTATAGATCTTGGAATCATCGATAAGGACAAGGTTTTGAAAATCGGTGAGTGTTGGCATGCACAGATGGTGGTCTTATGATTGAAGAAGCCGCGAGAAAAATCGAAAACATGGAGGTCAGGGGAGCTGCAAGAATTGCAAAATTCGCTGCTGAGACCTTGAAGAACTATGCCCTAACTGTCAGATGGGATTTCGATAAAGAAATGCAAAAAGCCGCCCAGAGGCTCCTGAATACAAGACCAACAGCGGTAAGTCTTTTTAATGCAATAAATTACGTAATGAACTATTCGGGGAAAACCGATGAGGAAAAGAGAAAAGATCTCGTAAAAAGAGCCGAGCAATTCATAAAATGGGTAGACACCGCAAGGGAGATTATAGGGAAGATCGGTGCAAAGAGAATTCAGGAAGATTCCGTTATCCTTACACACTGCAATTCATCAGCCGCCCTATCCGTCATAAAGACAGCATTTGATGAAGGTAAAGTTTCAGAAGTGATCGCAACGGAATCAAGACCCCGATATCAGGGACATCTAACCGCTAAGGAGCTTGCTGACTACGGAATTGATGTTACGCTGATAGTGGATTCCGCTGTGAGATACTTCATAAAAGATGTAGACTACGTTATAGTCGGAGCGGACACTATCACAGTTAACGGCGCCTTAATCAACAAAATCGGAACGTCTCAAATAGCATTGGCAGCAAAGGAGGCAAGAGTTCCGTTTATGGTTGCGGCTGAAACATACAAGTTCAGTCCGAAAACCCTCTTTGGGGAACTCGTCGTGATAGAAGAGAGGAGCGGAGATGAAGTGGCTCCGAGGGAGCTTTTAGAACATCCAAAGATTAAGGTAAGGAACCCAGCATTCGATGTGACCCCTCGGGATTACATAGATCTAATCATAACCGAGATGGGTGCGATCCCACCGGAAATGTCTTACATTATCATCAGAGATCATCTGCAGTATTCGGTGTTTGGCTTGGAAGAGATCGAAATGAATGCAAAACATTACGACTGAGTTATTCTCGCCGCTATGAAGTCGGATTTTGTTCTCTCAATTGAGTTTCTCGCCATGTCCAGCTTAGGTCTCAAATTTCCCGTAAGTCTATCGTGGAAATCAAATTCTATAAGTGTGTAGTATATCTCTTCCATGATTTCGATGATCTTTTTAATTCTGTTCAAATCTTCCCCTCTGACCATGAGGCTTAATGAATATCTTCTCAATTCCCCTATAACATCAGCTAAGCCACCCAGAACGGGTTGGGGAATTTGAAATGGAAGCTTTTCTGGGAGCTTCCCAGTCTCCACTATGTATTTGAAAACATAGGCCTCTACAAATTCTTGCAAGGCATCATGAGCTAAATAAAAAAGTTCGGGGTATTTTTTGTACTCTTCTACTTTCTTTAGGAGATCTTCAGCTCTTCTCAAATATTCTTCCGTTTTTTCCATCTTGTTTGCATGGATGTTTGCAATAGCTTTTGAAGCATTAAGTCTTAAGTCTTGGGATAGTTTTATGAGTTCCTCCCTTACACTCTCTTTTTCTTCAAGGTCTTTTCTTATCTTTTCGAGATCATCTTTCAAGGAGCACCACCCTGCTTATTTCGCTTTCATCTCGGATTTCGTAGGATGTGAGTTTGGCGAGTTCTTGGGAGAACTCAACAACTTCCGAGTGCTCTGGCATCGCGTCTCTACTCAGCCTTTTTCTCGAATATCCAAGATACATATACGCTTTTGCCTCGATAAAATCGGGGCTCGCTTTCTCGATTATTCGAACGAATTTCTCAGGGTTCATGTTTACCCCTCTCATCAGTGTCAGTCTTATGACTGTTCTGCAATCTTTTTCGGACATTATTTTCAGGGACTGCTCTATTCTCTCCCAAAGATTTCCTTTTTGGAGAGTCTTGTGGGATTCGGAATCCCAAGCTGTTATGCTTATGTAAAGCTGATATGGCTCTGATACTTCGAGAGCTTTTGGATTCGTTCCATTTGTGACGAGAAACGTCGTGAATCCCTTTTTATTGAACTCATCAATAAGCTCATCTATGCAGGGGTAGAGTGTTGGCTCTCCTATCAGGCTTATGGCAACCTGATTTGGTTGGTACGCCTCCATCAGCTTCTTTTTGTTGACGCCTTCTGTTCCGTGAAATCCGCTTAGGAGTCTTCTCTGAGCTTTTATCGATTCCTCGACTATAAAGGAGGGATCATCCCATTCTTTAAAGGGAGGCATGAGATCAAGGGGTCTCCAGCAGTGAATACATGAGAGGTTACATATGAGAGCAGGAGTCATTTGGAGACAGCGATGGCTAGATATACCGTAAAATTTCTGTTTGTAACAAAATCCTTGATCTTTGAGAGACTTCTTTAACCACAAACATGTTTTCACGGCTGAATGTTTCCCGACTATTTGATACCCCTTCAGATCTGCAAGGGTTTTCATCAATAATAGGTGGTTAGGATTATCTAAAAAACTTTTTCTCGGAGAACTGTTAAGATTACTAACAGATTACAAGCTAACTGATTTATTAAAGTTTCCTTAAGGAAAGTAAAGCGGTTCATTAATTTTTGAGCAGAAATGAACTGGATAAAGGAACGCTGAAAGCTATAATCAGGCTAGCCTCCCCGATATCAATTGTTGCGGTGAAAAAAGGTGGAAGGTTTACGCACTGAACAGAGGAGGAAATCTAAGGGTGGTAATTAACAGATACGAATTCATCTTCAGAAGTAGATTAATATGCATTGTATGTTCGGTTTCCCCTGATGTATTCACCCCTGTCCACAAGGTTTTCAACAACAACCCTGTCTTTTTCAACTTCCTTGATTTGGGTTGCGTCGTATCTTGATCTTCCTATGCCGAGTATGTCACCATCTTTATTACAAACAAAAACTATGTCGTTTTCTTTGACATCTCTATCCGTTTTTATTACCGAGGATGCAAAGATATCCCTTCCGTAAAGGAATAACATTTCACCAGTTTCGTTAACAAAAACCCTTTTTCTGTTTTTTACAACAAAATAGGCACCCTCTAACGTCAGTCTGAGTCTCTTCCCAATCTCACCTATTTTGATTCCTAAATGCTTGAAGTTCAGCTTACTATTTAGGGAAAATATCTCTTCAGTAGCTACATAAACTTCTTTTTTGTCCCTTTCAACAACGAACACTTTGTATTTTTCAAGAATATCCTCCGATCGAAAAAATCTTAAAGCGTTCTTGAGGATTTTCAGTTCCTTCTTCTTAAGCTCTCGGACTTCCATATCCATTCTCTCATGGATTTAATCGCTTTGCTCATTGATGAGTAATCTCCATCGATTCTGAAGTATTCGACAGCATTTATTAAAAGATGTTTACCTACTAACTCCTTTAACTCTTCTCGATAATCCTCTGCCATCACGATCTCCCCGTTAAGGCTCAACTCGAAAGAGTTCCACTCTTGCGGTATTCCAACAATTTTGAAGCTCTTCCTTAAGAAAAACGGCTTTTGCTTTATATCGAAGAATCTCAATCTGACGTAGCTCTCATCTTGAATAAGTGATGTGTTCATTTCTATGGCTTTTTCGTTTATTCCCACTTCATTCTTTCTGATCTCTTCACTAAAGCCGCCGAGTTTCGTTAAGTAGGTATCGCCCAATATCTCGACTGGATACGGATACATTAAAAATCATGATAAATTTTGGAAAGATAAAATTTACGGTCTTTCGTGAAGTTCGGCAGATTGTTTAAATACATCCTTACCCCAAATAACGAACCAAACATTATTAATAACCAACTCCAGTCCTAATATTCATGGATAAAATTTATGTATTCTTTATAGGTTCGGCGGGAAGTGGAAAGACCTATCTAACTAAAGCCTTCTCGGATTACCTTGAATTTAAAAAGATAGATCACATTATCGTAAATCTCGATCCGGGTGCGGGAAATCTCCCGTATTCCGCAGATATCGACGTTCGGGAATGGTTTAGAATCGAGGATATAATGGAAAAATACGATGTCGGGCCAAACGGAGCCCAAATAATCGCTTCAGATTTGATAGTGACAAAAATAGAAGACATAGTTGATGAAATTGATCTCTACAATGCCAATTACGTCTTAGTGGATACTCCCGGTCAGATGGAGCTCTTTACATTAAGGGCAAGCAGCGAAATCCTCATTGGTGTTTTGGGCAGGAATAATTGTGTCTCCGTGTTTCTATTTGATCCCATAGTATCTCAGCAAGCTTCGGGCTTTCTTTCCCTAGTCTTCCTTTACTCTTCAGCAATAATGCGACTCAACATTCCCCAGATACCCGTCCTTAGCAAGGTAGACATCCTCCCCGAGCACACGCTCAGAAAGATTCTCGAATGGAGTCAATCTCCTGAGGCTCTATATGATGCCGTATCTAAAGAAAGGGGTCTATCCTTAGATCTTTTCCATTTGCTTCGCGATCTCGGATTGTTCAGACCCCTAATTCCTGTGTCTTCAAGAACTGGGGAAGGAATGGATGATATATACGATCTTATCCAAGAGATATATTACAGCGGAGAGGATCTGGAAAGAATTTTATCTTAAGTTGCTCCAGTATTTTGAGTGAATTCTTATAACCTCCGAAACATTGTCTCTTATTTTTTGCATTGCGTAATCTCTTTTTCTCCATTTCAGCTCTGCCAAATAGCTTTTTGGCTCTCTTATGTGGGATATATCCTTTCCAGCCATTGCCGCGATAATTGCAAGATTTGTGTAAGGTAGGGCAGCCTCAACACTGTAACCTCCTTCGAGAACCGCAACAAGCCTTCCTTTGCATAGATCTCTTGATAAATTCACCGCCCTTCTCATGAGTTCTCCATAGCCTCTCGCCGTTAGAGCGAGGCCCGTTAGGGGATCTGTGAAGTGGTTGTCCTGTCCTGCGGATATCGCTATAAATTCCGGTTTGAATTCTTTGGCTACAGGTTCGATAATCTTTTCAAAAACATAGAAATAACCCTCGTCAGATGTTCCCGGTGGTAGAGGTATGTTTATCGTAAAACCCTCACCACGACCCCTACCGACTTCGTGGGGGTATCCAGTCCCGGGATAAAGAGGCATCTGATGGGTCGAAATAAAGAGAACCCGATCGTCCTCGTAAAATATCTCCTGAGTTCCATCACCGTGATGAGCGTCCCAGTCGAGTATCATAATTCTTTCAAAACCCCTTTTTAGCAACCACTTAACCATTATCGCTATATTGTTCAGGTAACAGAATCCCGCACCTGTATAGGGTTTCGCATGATGACCAGGGGGTCTAACCATAGCAAAGGCATTGTCGACCTCTTTATCGAGAACAGCTTTTGCTGCTCTGATAGCTCCACCGGCGGCAAGCAAAGCTCTTTCAAAAACACCCTTGGGGATATTTGTGTCGAAGTCGATTATTCCGCCGCCCCTTTCACTTTCCCTTTTCAAAAACTCTACGTATTCTTTTGTGTGAACCTCTAAAACGTCTTCAATACTTGCAGGGAACGGTTCGAGCAGAACAATGTCCTCATCTTCGAATAGCCCTTCTTCTGTAAGTTGGTCAATAGTGTAGGCGAGTCTTTCCCTTCTTTCGGGATGCCTTGGATCTTGTTCGTGCTCTAAATATTTTTTATGGTAAACTATTCCCGTTTTCATAGGACATTACTGCTCAGTCCGGGTTTTATTTGAACTATCACATCCGCAATCTTACCTCTCATAATGCCTCCTCTGACAATCGGAAAAGAGCTAAAGTACAAGATGTCTACGTCGTCTAAGTCTTCCTCGTTTGCTCCAAAATTCGCGGCTAATTCTTTCGCTTTATTTATTGCGGAATTAATTATTTCCTCATCATCGGGATGTCCGCTTACCTTTTCGAAAGTCTCCTTATTCACTTCTCCGTTGTAGACAGCGATACTTCTCTCAGTGTCAAATCTTGCATAGAGGGTCAAGCTGATTCTCGAAACGGCTACGCCGACGGCATTCGCTGACTCTGAATGCTTGGGGACGATGAATTTTTTGCCACATCTCTTTGCGATCTCCGGTATGAGATATCTCGCTAAGTAGCCCGTACCTATTATCTTATCGGCATCGAACTCCTTTGCTTTTTTTGCGATCATATCTATATAGTAATCGACATATCTCTCACAGTCTATGCCTTTCACAGCCCTTCTGGACTCTCTGAAGTTTCCAACTTCTTCTCCGACACCGTTAAGTAAATCAGTGAGAGTGATATGTTTACCACCAAATGCGATCGGCTTATCAATCCTGTAAGGTTTTAACTCACCGTCAAAAAGGCTGTCCCCTCCGTAGGGTATTGAAAAGCTTTTTACACACCTGATGTGCGTCCTTTTTCCATGAATTTTTACCCTTTCTTCGATCTCTGGGGCTCCATCTCTGATTAAAATGAAATCCGTCGTTGTTCCTCCTATGTCTATTACTAGGGCGTTCTCCTCTTTTGTTAGATAATAAGCACCGTAAGCAACTGCCGCCGGACTCGAATTGTAGAGTTCAGAAGGGTTCCTTAAGGCAACCTGCCACGGGATAATTCCACCGTCACCTTTGTAGTAGAAGAAATTTTCTGTAAACTTTCTGATTGCATCTGTCAGTTCCCAAACCTCTCTCATAATCTTTGCATTCACGATTGTAGTATTGATTCTCAGAGGGAAGTTCAGGAACCCTACGTAGTTGCTTAAAGCTATATCTTTTCTATCGAAATACTTTAGAGAAATTTTCAGGACATCATACTCGATTTGAGGATTCCTTATCGAGAATTTTGCAGAAATGGCTAGAGTTTGAGCTTTATTCTCAGATAAAACCTTTTCAACTTCCTCTTTATCGATGTTTTCGACGATATCTCCTCTGTGATTTACGGCACCTTTGAGAATTATCCCGTAATCGCTATAATTCAACCCGGGACCGGGAATGACAAGGGAACAAGTTTTTATCTCATTAAATCTGCTCGCTATAATGTTTAAAGGTAGTGATGTGCTTATAACAAGTCTTGCAGATTTTATATCTATATTTCTATCGATTTCTTTTAGGATATTGGTAATCCCATATTCGTTTGGGTATTTATAAGTCATCAAGTTTCTATCTTCATCAATTATCGCCACGTCTGTGTTAGTTCCTCCCACATCTACGCCGATAATCATCAGTGGGATTTGGTCTTGGAAGGGATATTTAATATTATTGTAATGTTCACAATCCTAAAACGTATATTAAAACAAAAAACACTATCATTAAGACTATTCCCAAAGGAACTCCTACTCTTGCCCATTCCCTACTCGATATCTTTAGTCTTCCGGCGGCCACAATGTTGGGTATGTTGCCCGGTATCAGCATGCCACCAGAAATGATCAACCCCATTAAAGCTCCCTTTATTTGCAAAATCGTCAGAGAGGGGCCAATTTCGGCTGCTGCCAAGGTTGCATTATCTAAAACAGCTGATATCATGTTTACCCAGTAGAGGATTTCTGGAGGTATTTTCGAGATATACCAGTCTATTATCGGGGTGAAACCCTCGCCCAGGAGGACGAGAGCCGATATAAACACGTAAACCCTGACCGCCCTGATAATAACGGTTCTTAAAGTATCAGTGTATTCGGGGAGTTTCAGCTCACCCATACCTTTTCCTACTCTCATAACAGCATACAATCCGAGGATAATTATGCTTGGGATTATGTATTTCCCGATAAGATTGAAAAGGAAGAAGAAGTCGGCGTTATATGGAGGACCAGTGAGCTTTTTAACAGCGATTGTAGAGAGAGGTTCTCCAATTGGTGTGAGGGCGGCACCCAATCCGACTGCGAAACAAGCTATTACCACGAATTCAACCTTCTTTTTTCTTTCAAGTGGTATTATTAATGCTATTTCGGCTAAGATAACTGCGGTAACTATCACCGAGATTATACTCGAAATAAGACCGAAAAAAACAACTGTAAAGAATACAAACGTCTTTATTCTGAGTCTTTTTAGCACAGCGATGAGGAAAGAATACACCCTTTTGTTATAAAAGTGAATAATAAGACCTATGATTAAAACAACCTGAAATATACCAATGGGTATTCCCGCAAACTCGGTTATCTTTACAGGGGTTTCCAGCGCTTCTACTATCAACTTATAGCTCCAGCGCCCGCTTACCGTTACAGCTATAATTCCCATAATTAAGAAGAAGGGTTCCAAATTCTCTTCGATTTTTCTAACCCTAAACGGTAGGACTAAAACGAGAATAAGTATCGTGAGAAGTGCTGCTGTTACCATTAGTTCACTCATCGTTCCCCTCTCATTTAAGCGATATTTATAGTTTGGTGAATTACCCTTTTGAAGGGGCTTCGTGAGGAGTTTGCCCTCAACAGCCAAGCCATTTTCTTACCCATCTTTATCCCTTGTTTGCTGTAGATTTGAATAGTTTTTCCCATCTGCCTCCCCTTACGTATCCCCTCGGAAGAGGTCCTGCAAACAACAGGGAGATAAAAAAGAGAAAGTATTATAACTACAATATCTAAATAGTTTATGGTGATAAAATGGTAAAGGTTGGAGTTTTGAAAATGGGTGCAATCGGCACCGCGCTGCTTGTTGAGTACCTGCTTGATGAGAGAGCAGACAGAGAAGATATCGAGGTTAGAGTTATTACGAGTGGAGCAAAAATGCAACCAGAAGAGGCAAAAATCGCCGAAAAGCTCAAGGAATTTGATCCAGATGTTGTGATCGTTGTATCGCCAAATGCCGCCCTTCCCGGCCCAAAGGCGGCAAGAGAAGCCTTCGAAGGTAAGCCTGTTATCGTGATAAGTGATGCTCCAGCAAAGAAAGCTAAAGAGGAACTTGAACAGAAAGGTTTCGGATACATTCTGATCAACGCAGACTCGATGATCGGAGCCCGCCGCGAATTCCTCGACCCTACAGAAATGGCTCTCTTCAATGCCGATGTAGTGAAGGTTCTTGCGGCAACGGGAGCCTTCAGAATTGTTCAGGAAGAAATCGACAAGGTTATTGAAGCTATAAAGAAGGGAGAAAAACCAGAGCTTCCGAAGATCGTTGTAACGGCTGAAAAAGCTGTAGCCGCCGGGAACTTCCAGAATCCATATGCTAAGGCTAAAGCGATGGCAGCCTACTACATAGCGGAGAAAGTCGCCGACATCAATGTCAAGGGTTGCTTCATCGAAAAGGATCCAGACAAATACATACCACTTGTGGCATCCGCACATGAGATGATGAGAGTTGCTGCAATCTTAGCGGACGAGGCAAGAGAGATAGAAAAATCTAATGATACAGTTTACCGCAATCCTCATGCAAGAGATGGCACAATCCTCAAGAAGTTCAAACTTATGGAAAAACCTCAGTGATAAAGTAGAGAATCTTTATAATTTTTTAGCAGTTTATTTAAAACTCACTTGAGGCAATAATCCTTCCTCCTTCCAACTCTTTTATTTTTGCGAGACCATCAATTATGATTCTGTTAGCTTTAACCTTACCTAAAACGCATCCCTCCTTGATTATTACAGAGTCGGCTTGAACGTAAATCCCCCTACACTTTGGAAATATTATCACATCTTTCCGGGCTATCAGTCTGTTGAATTTTGTTTTTGCACCTATTACAGCTTTTTCACACAAAATATCTCCGTTAACGATGTTTTTTCCCGCAAGATTTACCTCCTTCGCCTCGATATTGCCCCAAAAAATAGTCATGATTCCGGCAAACACTTTTCCATCAAACCTCAGATGTTTATCGATGATGGAATCCTTAGAAATTATAAGCGTTCCGTCTCTGCTCAATCTATATTTTTTCACTTATTCACCCCCTGCCTTACTTTAACAGCAACACCTCTATCGAATTCGAGCATTTCGAATGCGGATAAAACGGCTTTACCCGTAGCCAAAAGTCTATCGTCTTCGTCCACTACTATGACCTCATCGTTTGCCCTGATATTTGGATCGACATCAACAACGTGTCTTGAGAAGACGTTTTTCCCTTTTGAGATTATGTTGGCAACTTCTTTCAAGACGACAACCCTTAAACGAGGATATTCAAACGCTTCCTTTAGCCTTCTCGCACCTTCTATGCTTATCGTTAGCAATCCGGTATCTGCTTTTATCGTAGCAATTCGGACACCGTTCTCCAATATCTGTCTTATCTTTCCGGTCTTCGGTGATACAACGAACTCGCATTTATCACTGAAAAGTATCTTCCCTGCATTCTTTCCGAATTGGTAGTCCGCAAGCACTCTGACGAATCGAAGATTATCTTCCATATCTTCTTTCCCTCCTTTGATAATCTCTTAGTATTCTTAGGAAGTCAGTATATCTTAAGTTTTTCCAGTCAGTATCGAAAAATATGTGCTCACTGTAAATGCTCTGCCAGATCAAAAAATCTTGAGTCTCAGATCCCGCCCTTATGATCATGTCGGGTTCCGATTGGATCTTTAGAAACCTTTCTATAGTTTTTTCATCGATTTCCTCTATATCCATCTTTCCACTCAGAACCAAGCGGGCGAGCTCTTTTGTCGCATTTACAATCTCTCTCCTTCCTTTTAATCCAAAATTTAGGTTGACCACTGGGTAAGACCCGTCCAACTCATATTCAATCTCCTCACCAAGAATTTTTATTTTTGTTTTTATTTTTTCTCTAAATATTTTTGTTACGTGTTCCACTTTATCCTTATTCGGAACAGAATTTACGGCGATCGTGACTTCCTTTACAGAAAATTTTTTGCACCACTTAACGAATTCTGCAAACTTATCGATATTCTCAAAGAATTCCTCCTCACTAACAATGACAAGTATGTGTTCGGGAACTTTTTGAGATTTAATTTCGGTTTCGAGTTTTTTATCGTAGATTTTTCTTAGCATTGGTTACCTTTATATTTCAAATATTTTAAAGTTACCGTAATGGATCTGGCTCTTGCATTAATAGCACTGCTGTATCCGAAATTAAATTTCAATGAGGTTCTCGCTTTATCAACTGCTTTTCTCGTATTAAGAGGTTTACAGAGCAGGAAAATCAGGATAAGAAATCCGAATGATAAGGAGGATTCTCTTGTTGGTGTTATTTTTGCGATTCTACTGATTATAGCTGCTCGTTTTGAATGGATACCGGTATCATCAGCAATTCTCCCCATTTTCGTTGCCTCTTTTAGAAAAAGACTTCACTATCTTTTGAATTTGGTTATCTACTTTTTCATAGCTTTTCTCTTTCTTTTATATCTTGAAACTGAATGGAATCTTCAGATGATCCTGCTGATTGCTGTGGTAGTTGCACTGAGCTCATCATTAATAATTCACGCAAACAGTGGAGCGAGTAGCTCCGTTCTTCTCATGCTACTCAACATGTCTATCCTAATTGCGTTTGATATATACAGAATAGATTTCAGCCTTTACGATCTCGCTTACGGTTTTGCCATAGCCTTTATTCTGAGTTTTTTAGCAATGAAGAGTGGTGTAGCAGACGAAACGGGATTAATGGCTGCAACAATCGTCGGTATGCTTATAATAATCTCCACAGATTTGAGATTTTTTGTTGCTCTGCTACTTTTTTACGGAATAGGATCGGCGGCTACAAAATACAAATACTTGGAAAAGGAAAAACTCGAAATCGCAGAGCCAGCCGGCGGAGCCCGCGGATATTCAAACGTTTTTGCCAACAGCCTAGCCGCCCTCTTTTTTGCCCTAAATTATGGATACTTCCACATAGATGCTTTTAAAGTCGGATTCATTGCAAGTCTTGCAACCGCCTTAGGAGACACGCTGGCAAGCGAGATAGGTAAGACTTCCAAAAGAGTTTACTTAATAACAAATTTCAAACCGGTTAAACCGGGAGAGAGTGGCGGTGTGTCCTTGATAGGTGAGATTTCTGCATTCGTGGGATCCTTTATCATTTCGTTTTACGCATTTGTTTCCGGAATGATAGATGTATGGGGATTTGTAATCGCTCTTCTATCCGGATTTATCGGGGTTCACATAGATAGCATTCTTGGAGCCACCTTAGAAAAAAAGGGATATTTAAACAACTCCGGTGTGAATTTTACAGCCACCTTCTCTTCAGCAGTATTAGCAACGATAATATTGCTACTGTAAGTGTAGCGGAGAATTCGGGGATTTCTGGGATATGTTCTTCAACTATGCTCTTAACTTCTGGCGTTATCGGAATTTCTGGGATCTTGTAACTTACGTTGACAACTTGTTCCTTTCCAGCGAGAGACTTGATCGTTTTTGCAATTCTTTCCGAGAGCTTGTAGTATATCAGCCTGTAAACACCCTCAGACGTTTCTGCAAACTCGTAATATGAATACGCAAGGATGGGTGTGGATACTTCTTCAGCCAAACCTATTGAGTTTTTAGCAGAATCCCTTGCGTCCTTTATCTTTTCGGCAAGTTCATCTGCGCTTCTAACACCTATGAGTTCGATTGACACGGCTACTTTTACCATACCATCTATTAAAGTGAAAATTGATCCAGCGTAATATCCGCTGCTGTATAAGTATTCTGCAAGATTTAAACGCTCACCAGCCGAGTTCAGAAGGACTTCATAGCCTCCAATTGAGTTGGCATATATGTAGAGAGACTTGAACATGCTTAAGTAAAAATTGCACCTCCTCTTTAGTTCCTCTTCATTGATTAAGTAGTCTCTTCTTATCTCATTTAAAAGAGATAACCACGACTTAGCACTCTCAACCCTCTCCCTTGCAAGAGCTAAATAACTCAAAGACTCTTCGCTGAGAGATTCTGACATTCTCGCCCTTTCTAAATAGCTCTTAGCTTCTGCAAGTCTTTCCTGTGCCGCTCCTATTATCTGGAAGGAAACAATTCCGAGCGGATATCCCTTGATCGAATTCTCAAGGTATTTGAGTTCATATTCAATGAATTTAGCTTCTGAGCTAAAATCTTTTTCATTTTTAATTGTTTTCGAGTAGATTTCATTCCTCATGATTATTTTTGCTGTGAAAAACATGCTCGTCGCCGAATAATAATATCCCTTTGAGTAGTAATCTCCGGCAATTCTGATCTTCTCATCAACCTCTTTCTTAGTATTCCACCCGGCAACCTTCTCAAATTCTTTGTAGAGAGTTTCTGCGTCTCTTTTCATGTTGTCAGCTAATTTCTTCAGGAGATCGGAATACTTCTGGACGGTGGGCTGACTGATTTGTCCTTTCAGCTCTACGCCAGCGTAATATTTTAGAGCATCGTTAACGTTTTCAACCTCGATCACTTTGACGCCCAAATCCCTACCGTAGGCGACAACGTCAACCCTCTTTGTCTGGGTCGTTATGAAAATGAAAGGACCTTTCTGGATCCTTTTAGTCTCCTCTACGTAAACGAATCTCTGTCCCTTTGGAATTAGGAATATTTTCGCACCGTTTTCGGCTGCCGCCTCAAGCTTGTAGGGGATTCCGCCTACCGGGCCGATACTACCGTCTGGATATATCATCCCGGTCATAAAAACGTCATCCCTTAAAGTGAGATTTTTAAGGGCAGCTATCGTCGCTACTGTCATCACTCCCCCGGCTGAGGGGCCTCCAACGATTGGAGCGTCCGCCTCAATTATGTAAAAGAAATTATGCTTAAGGAAGTCTTCCCCCGTTAGGTCGCAAGCTGTCAGAGCGGCAAGCTGTGCAGACCCCTGCATGTCGATCTCCGTAAAGGGTGAAACCGAAACGAAGACCCTACCGTTACCGGGTGTTACGATCACAGTGATGTCGATGATAGCTCCCCTTTTCTCACCGCTCACGACGGCGACTGCTTTTATCTTCTTCTCAACATAATTCTCAAACTGGGAGGATGCTGGAAAGATTAGAAGAAAGACAAACAGCAGTACAATTATTTTTTTCATGAATTTTGTAAGAAAGGGGGGTTTAAAAAATTTATTCAGAAAGATACCAGTCTTATCACGTATATGAGTATTGCCATAGATCTATCCCAAAAAGACTGTCTGTTCTTGTATTCGTTCATGTATTTCTTTCTTCAGAGCATCCATCTCTGATTCCGTAGGATGTGCTAATTTGCAACCCACTTCTCATCCGCTAGTATTTGATTCAAACTGGACAGCCTTTGCATAGAACACCACGCTTCCAAGCTTTCGATGTAAATTCCGAGTTTCATGTTTATGTTTTTTATCCAGATCCTGCTTACTTCACTGAAAACGTTATGCTATTTAAATTTTTTATAAAAATTAAGGAACTAGCCTGTGCCTGTCCCTTGGGAAGAGAGTTGCTTCTCTTATGTTGGGAAGATCGAGCATGGCCATAAGAAGTCTTTCGAGACCCAAACCCCATCCCGCGTGGGGTGGCATGCCATAGCGGAAAGCTTGAAGGTAGAATCTAAAGCTTTCAGGATCTAACCCTTGTTCTCTGATCCTCTTAATGAGCAGATCATACTTGTGGATACGCTGGGCGCCACTTGCGAGCTCCAACCATCCCTTCATGAGATCGAAGGTCTTTGAAACCTCGGGATTGTCTTCGTAGGGCATTGCGTAAAATGGCTTAGATTTCGTAGGCCAGTCAACTATGAAGTAGTATCCATTAAATTCCTCTGCAAGAATCTTCAGAGCCGGAGTGGGTAAATCTTCACCCCAATTGATTATCCCTCCCCGTCTGTTTACGATCTCAAGAGCTTCATCGTATTTCACTCTCTCGAACGGGATTTTGGGGATTTCTATCTCCCTATCAAGCCATTTAAGGTAGCGTTCGCACTTCTCGCTAACCCTTTCATGGATCTCCTTTATCAGCCTTTCGAGATATCTCATCACACCTTCGTGATCTGTGAAACTAACTTCGATATCGATGCTCGTGGCTTCGTTAAGATGTCTGACCGTATTGTGTTCTTCGGCTCTGAAAATTGGGCCGATTTCAAGAACTCTTTCGAATCCTGCCGCCATTAATATCTGCTTATACAGCTGGGGACTTTGATTGAGAAATGCCTCCTTTTCGAAGTAACTTATTGGGAAGAGTTCCGTACCCCCCTCGGTTGCTGTCGAAACGATCTTGGGTGTCTGGACTTCTATGAACCCTTCTCTGTCGAAGAACTCCCTTATCGTTTGCAACACTATGTGCCTTATCCTGAATATTGCCTGAACTCTCGGTTTTCTCAAATCCATGAATCTGTTGTCGAGTCGGGTGTCGAGTTCTGCTGGGACTTTCTCCGTAACTTCTAAAGGGAGAGGGGCATCGGCTTCGTTAAGAATCTCGAATTCATTTGGAATAATCTCAAAACCGTTTGGAGCCTTTTCCTCTTCTTTCACAACACCTTTAACTGTTATAACACTTTCCCTTCTCACCTTTTTCGCTTTCATGAAGATCTCTCTGTCAACAACCTTCTTCGGCAAAGTGATTTGAGCGAATCCTTCTCTATCCCTTAGGATCACGAAAACAAGACCTCCTAAGTCTCTAACTTCGTGAACCCATCCGTATAACTCAACTTCCTTGCCGAAGTCTTCTTCACTGATATCCGACGTAAACTTCCTCATTTTAACCTCGCCTCCACAGATTTTGCATGCCAAGGTAATCCTTCGGCTTTTGCAAGTTTGATAACTGCGGGAGCAATCCGCTTTAACCCTTCCTCCTTCAGCTCCTGATATGTGAAACTCTTCATAAAAGTTTCAACACTTACTCCTGAGAACATGCGGGCGTACCCCGATGTCGGAAGGATATGATTTGTTCCGCTGGCGTAATCTCCAGCAGCCACAGGTGAGAACTTTCCGATGAAAACGCTGCCGGCATGTCTGATCTTACTGAAAATCTCCCAAGGATTTTCGGTTAAGATAACGAGATGCTCCGGTGCGATCTCGTTCGAAATTTTAACAGCTTCCTTAACGTTTTTTACCAAATGGATTTTTAAATTTTCTCCAACGATATTTTTTTCAACAATTTTTTTGACATTTTCAGCTAACCTTCTTGACGTTGTGATTAGATAAGCTTTAGCCATTGGATCATGTTCGAGTTGCGCCAAGCATTCTAAGGCTACTATCTTAGGATCCGCCGTTTCGTCTGCGATTACAAGGACTTCCGAAGGACCAGCGGGCATGTCTATTGCAACATCCTTTTGGACTAAAAGTTTCGCCGCTGTGACGTAAACATTCCCCGGACCCACGATCTTGTCTACCTTTTTCACACTCTCAGTCCCGTAAGCCATCGCGGCTATCGCTTGGGCACCTCCAACCCTGTAGATTTCATCCACTCCGACAAGATCCATCGCCACAAGTGTTAGTGGATTGACGGATCCCTTTTCGTTCGGAGGAGTGCATGCTACGATCATGCCAACGCCGGCGAGTTTTGCGGGAATTCCAGCCATTAGAACCGTTGAGGGATAAGAGGCTCTACCACCGGGGATGTATAGGCCGACAGAATCGAGGGGAACCCACTTCTTCCCCATAATCAAATCACCGAAATCTATGCGAATGTCGTTTTCCGGCATTGTGATGTAATGGAATCTCTCGATATTTTCTCTTGCAACCTCAAGGGCATCGAGAATCTCATCATCAACAAGTTCGTAGGCTTTTTCAATCTCCTCTTTCTCGACTTTAACACTCTTTATCTTTACACCGTCGAACTTCTCGGTGAACTCTATCAAAGCCTTATCTCCCTCCAATTTTACTTTCTCAACGATTGGGCGAACTTTCTCGATAATCTCATCCCACATTAAGCTCACCAGCAATTTTTGTTAGATTGTCCCTTATCGCAAGAACTGCTCTCATTAAAATTTTTCTATTATCGTAATTTCTGATAATTTCTTCAAGCTCTTTACTCTCTTTCTTTAATTCCTTTGCAAATTTGATCATGTTGGGTATCGCTCTGATTATGTTGTCCACGATGCTTATGTCCGCCATTCTAGATGTTCTCGATAGAGGGTTAATATCTATAGCTATAACTTTTTTTCCGTGCTTTCTGAGGATCTCACATCTGTCTCCATCCTCTAATGGAACCAAAACGACATCAGCTTTCAGTATCCCTCTACTGTCCACGATTCTTCTTGAGTGTTCTATTCCTTTGAGTTCAGCGTCGCCTCTGTGGTAGACAACGGCTCCAAACTTCTCAAGCTCCTTTGCGATCGCTTCCACTCTCTCCCGGCTCCAGTGAAACAGATTTACCTCAAGGGGGGCATTGAGAATCTTCGATAGCTCGGAGATTTCCTCTGCAACTAATGCGACTGTGTTACCGTTTACTGAGATGATCGGATGGTCTGCAAGAAGCATTAGGGCAACTGCGGCTTTTTCAGCTTCTAATGCAAAATCATGGCTTTTTTCACCCAAAATGTAGTCGAAGCACTCACCTCTTCCGTGAGCTATTAAGCCTTCGGGAACAACTAAACCCTTTTTGAAGCCTTCAACGAGCTTTTCTCTCGTTACGAGGGAGTGATAACGGGGATGGGATTTTGGTATCATAGAGGAAGATAGGTTACAGATTTTAATATTTTTGCAGTCTTTCTTGATGGAACTTTCCGATAATCTCTCCGAGTTCCTTTCCGAGATAGAAATTTTCCTTTCCAATTTTATATCCCCTTTCAGTCTCCAAAAGCTGATCGATTGTGAAAAACCTCCATTTTTCTCCTTTAATCTTGAGAGCGATTAAAGGCTCAGCTCCGAAGATATTCGAAAACTTAACGAGTTCTCTTACCTTTTTTCCTTGGATGTAAAGGGGGAGCTTGTCTCTCATTTTGGCTTCGATTGCGATAGTTATCTTCCCGTTACTCGCCACGATATCCGGGGATGGATAGCTCATCGAACCGCTTCCTGCACATCGAATGGCGGCGAATCCTTCGTTCCACAGTGCGTGGATCAATTCTCTTTCGAATCTGATTCCCTTCCTCTTCATGCTATCTGAATATGTGCTTCTCTCCATTAGTATTGGTCATTCTTATAAGAGGCTTTGAGAGGTGTCTTCTTGCTGAGGGTGGAACCTCGTAGAATCCCGGTTCTAAATCTCTTTCTATTTCGATTATCTCTTTCTTGTTAGATGTTGTTTTACATCTTTTGCACCTAAATCCCTTGTTTCTTCCAGCACTTTCCATTCTCTTTCCGCAGATCGGACAGACAGGATTTACTTCTCTGATTATTTTCTTTAACTCGACAATCTGTATCTTTTCAAGATTGATCGTCTCATTCTTATATGAACCGTAAACGATGACTTTATCTCCTTTCTTCAGCTTTCTTATAACTCTCCTAAACTGTTTTGTTGGCTCAAAGGCGGCACACTTAATATCGCCAAATACCGTATCTATCGTAAAGAATACGTGACCTCCCTCAATTTCGAAAGGTTCTTCTGAAACGACACCGCTGAGGATGTAGGATCTATTCTCAAAAAGCTGGTAAACCTCATCCTCTGGAATCAGATGCATGTCCGTCCCCTGATTCGTTATGAACAACTGGTATTTGTCCACTTCTTCAGTTTTCACGACTTCAAAAGCATCAAATACAGCTTTGATATCGTCACCCCTTATTCCGAATAAAACGGGATCCGGAGAATTCGGAACACAGACAACTTCGTCGTTACCCCAATCGACTGTATCCCACGTTTTCGGATATGTCAGAAGGTCGGCGTAAAAGAAGCTGTCCCTTTCAATGATTCTTTTCTTACCGAAGTTTTCGGGTTTTCTGTATGCTAAGAGTTCCAGAGTGTAGTCTTCGCATTCGGCACCCACAGACGCTAAGGCTCCAATCAGCCCCCTTCCTCTTTTATATTTTAAGTGGGGGATCAGATATTTCCCTATTATGAATAGGGCTTCATCCAAGCTTACAACATCTCTTATTGCTCTTTTTGAAAATTTGAAAAGGACGTTCAACAACTCATCGTTTTCAGCGTTGACGAAGACGGCTCCCGGATCTGTGAGATCTTCATCAAGCTCCGCATACTCAAGAATAACCTCATTTACGATATCAACCAAATCTCTTGGATCTTCCGTTTCTACGAGAAAAGAGACGGCACCGTTACCCCTTGTTTTGAAGGGGATGTTCGGATTTAGCCTGATAAGCCTTGGAAGACCCAATATCCTGTGGCCTTTATTCTCCAAGCGCTCTAGTATTAGCTTACATAGATATGTTGTGCACATTCCTTTTTTCGAATCAGTGTCGTCGATACCTACCCATATCTTCATTTTACGTTGCTTCGGCTTTTTCCAGCTCTTTCAACCTTGAGAGCAATCTTTCTTTAAGATCAAGTAGTTCCTCTTTCAATATCTGTAGATCTTGAAGTTTATCTTCGATCTCCTTTAATTTCTCATCCGCGATCTTGAGAGTCAACCTTATCTGCTCAGGTTCACCCTTAACGTCGTACATATCCAAGACCTGTTTTATCTCTTCTAAAGTAAATCCGAGCCTTTTACCTCTGAGGATTAGTTTTAACCTAGCTCTATCCTTTCTTGTGAAAATTCTATGATTCCCGGGAGTTCTTTTTGGATTCAGCAATCCTATTTCCTCATAATATCTTATGGCTCGTGTACTTATGTCAAATTCTTCTGCAAGCTCCGAAATCGTATAGTATTCTTTCTTACCTTTGTTATTCTCAGCCATATTAAATTAATTTCATTTTCAATTTTTAAATTTTTCATCTTCTTTAATGATCCCTTCCAAAGTTTTATCCTTGCAAAAGTATTATAAACTCAGCATTATCTTTACCTAATAGGCTCCGGTGGTGTAGCCCGGCCAATCATTCCGGCCTTTCGAGCCGGCGACCCGGGTTCAAATCCCGGCCGGAGCATAATTGTTTTTTCTTATAACAGCTCAAGCCTGCAAATCAACCAGTCCTCTTGCAGCTTTCTCAAGTTCTTCAGCCACAGCTATGACCGATATAATCACAATTCCGCCACACAGGTCTTCAGAACTTTAACTGCAGCTTCTTAAATATCTAAAACTTTTTCAGCTTCACGAAAAAAAAGGTGTTTGGCTGGAGAACAGCTTTCTATGAAGTTGCAAATCTTTTTATTTTCAAATAGATTTAAAAGTCACACATCTTTATAAATGACTTATAACTTTGGGGATCCGCGACAGTATATATTACTGGGGGTCAAAATCAGACCAAGGTGGGATTGAAAGGAGAATCCAAGCTCAAGGCCGAACTTCGAATCCATAAAGCCTGAACTGCTCGAGCTGGAAAATTTTGTAACAGAGTTCACATTTCAGATAATGTCATAACCTAGATCGAAAGCTGATGTTCATGGAGAATCCAGCTGATGCTGATTTGATCAAGCTGTGGCGATGAGCGAATTAAAAAATAAGGATTAAAGTGGCTTTACATCCACAACATCAATTCGGCTGAATTTCGGCTTAAATGTTTGGATAAGATTAATTGATTCAAGATTAACTGATTTAAGATTAATTGATTTTGATTTTTTTAAGATATTTTCTATATTTTTGTAGAAATTTTTGGGCATCTATCCGCCTGTATCCACTTATCTCCGCTTTTATTATTGCCTGGAATTCCTCACTCCCCTCTCTTTTAGATTTTATCTGCCTTAGAATCTCCACATTCCTCAATGCTTCAACGCAAGCCAGAGTTCCCTCTCCATGGCACCCAGCCAGGATGAGAAGCTTCTTTCCCTTCTCTCTCAGCTCCTCAACTGGATGGTATTTCACAATTATCATCCCGTAATCCACTCTATATCTAGTTTCTCTATACTTAAAATAAGATTGTTCGGGGATATATTTTGGCTTTCTATTGCTCGAATCTATTATCCACCAGTTGTATTCCTTGGATGCTGATTCTTTCCTGATCTGATTTAATGTTTTACCTCTTAACTTACCCCCCAGAGTTAAGTCAAATATGTATGGGAGATCAGTATTATATTTGCTTGGATCGTTCAAACAATAACCCATTCCGATCGCAGTAATATTAGATGCAACAGGTCCTCCAATTGTGCATAGATTTCTCCTGAGATCAATTTTAAGTTCATCAACTTTTTTCTTCAATTTTTGGTTTTCCCTTGAACAATCTCTGGCATAATTTGACTAATCTCCCCCGAGCTGCGAGATCGAGCAAGCTGATGGATAGCGGATCTGGTATTCTATAACCCACTGAGAATATGGCATTTCTCAGGAATCCAAATAGCTCCCTGAGCAACTCGTTTCTCTCAAGTATGGCCTTAAGTCCGGTTTTTATGTATTCCCGCGGGTCCCACAACAGGTCGATGATTTTTCTTAAAGGATTGCTTTGGGTTTCCGAAAAATCCGAAAATGGCATGCAAATACAAAATTAAAAATAATGAAATAATAACTTCTTAATTACCAACGGTAGAAACTCCATAAAGTTCTAGGTGGAGAAAGAAAATACGGATTCGGGCATATACAGCTGGATAAGCAAAATGGAATCAGAAAAATAGACACTCATGATTTAAGAACTATAGGATTTAGTGGAAGCTGGGAAGATGACAACAACAGAGTTTTACTAAAAGTTGAAGCAAATGAGTTCATATGGTCTCACACAAAATACGATCCCAATCTGAAAATTAAAGGGAGCATAGAACCAATTGTGGGCAGGGACTGGGGTGATAAAGGCCCTGGCAGAGAATTGAGGACATATGGCCTGTATTGGGTTCCCGGTTCAATCCTTATAGAAGAGAAAACTTTCGAAATTACGGAAGATTTTGGTTTCTGGAAAGTGGTACAATGATTAAAGGTAAAATATTGAAGAGGTTTGCCGAGCCCCTGCACCGGGTTCAAATCCCGGTCGGCGCATTTTTAAAATTTCAAACCGTTCTTCCAGCGTTAGCGATTGCTGGACAGGACATCATCCGCGAGAAATATCTGGTTCGCAATCTTATTTCCATTTGCCGATCTTCTCCGCTCCCGAAAGACAGGTTGAACTCGTGAGAGAACTTAAACCCATCACTCAACGCTTCTATCAATCACAAGCTCCGCTATATCGGAAGAGTATGCCAGAATTCTTTCCATTCCGTCTATTATTGTCTTCAAAGCGATTATTTCGGATTTTGAATAGTTCAAGAGTCTCTCCTGAAGATTTGAAATTCTGCCTTTCAGTCCTGCTACCTTCTCGAGCACGTTTTCTGCCATTTCGATATCGAGTTTCAGGAAGGCCATCGAAGATTGCTTCAGGACGTTCAGAATTTCATTTCCAATTGAGAGCTCACAGTAGCTTTTACCCAGAATCATAGTGGCTTCCGTCATGGCCTCGATGTGATCTGCAATTCTCTCGATACTTCTTGCAAAAGATCTGTGGAACTTAAGATTACCCGCCAATCGCAAAATTAGAAAGCAAAGACGATCCACCTCACTTTCTCTGACGATTATAGAGCTCGCAATGCTCCTATCGAACTTTTCGGTCGATATTTTAACGAGATCCGAAAACATGCTGATGCATACTTTCGAAATCCTCCCAATCGTTTCATCCAGATTTATCTTGTAAGGATCCAGGTAAACGATCAGTTCAACTTCGGATCCCGTGTCTTCCATGATCTCCATTCCGATCAGCATTTCCGATACAAATGCGATTGCCCTCCTCTGCTCGTCTGACTGAACTTTCAGCCTTACGGTGTCGTAGTTGGCCAGGTAATAGGCTACTATTCTCCGAACGACCCCCTCAAAACTCAGCCCTTCCAAGTCCACGAATGCCTTCTTATTCCTGTTGTATTTTGGCAGGATCATTATGCAGTCATCTGAAACTTCCAGATGAAGGACATCTCCCTCTCTCAGCCCGTTCTTTCTGATCCACTCCTTTGGTAAGGTCAAAATATAGCTCCCCCTGCCGCTGCGGAATATCTTTCTAGTCTCCATAAAGCCGTTCCATTCATATATAGAAAAGATTTTCGTTATATACCTGTATATATCAGAATGAAAATATATGGACAAAAAATATAAACATAAGGGCAACCGTACTTCTATGAAAGTGAGAATCGGAGCAATGGCATTGCTGGGAATACTTGCAGTTGTAGCCTTTCTGGGCTGCGTTTCAGAGCCAACAAAACCAGCAGAACAAAAGCCAGTGGAACAGACAAAACAGGTAAAGATATATGGCAGTGGAGCGAGCTTTCCGGCTCCGCAGATGGAGAACTGGATAAGTGAGTTCAGCAAGGTAAATAAAAACATAATTGTAGAGTACGCCAGCAAGGGATCCGGGGCGGGGATAAACGACTTCAAAAACAAATTGGTTCACTTCGCCTGCACAGATCCCCCCGCAAAGGAGTCAGAATGGAGAGAATTCGAAAAGATTGGAAAACCATTGCAATTCCCGTTCATAGTGGGCGCAGTTGTTGTGGTTTATAACTTGCCGGTTGAAGATCTAAGGCTCGATGGCGAAACGCTGGCAAAGATTTTCATGGGAGAAATAGAATACTGGGACTCGGAAGAGATAAAAAGGCTGAATCCAGATGCGAAGCTGCCGCATGAGAAGATAATGGTGATACATAGAAGCGATTCCAGCGGAACCACTGAAGTCTTCACGACATACCTCTCGATGGTTAGCAAAGAATTTAAAGAGAGGGTAGGAGCAGGAAAACTTGTGGACTGGCCAGTTGATAAACTCGGCAGGGGCTTTGGAGGAAAGGGTAATGAGGGTGTTTCTGCAATGGTGAAGCAAACCCCGAACAGCATAGCTTACGTGGAGCTTGCCTACGCCCTGCATGAGAAGTTCAAGATGGTCAGCATAAAGAATGCAGATGGATACTTTGTGAAGGCGAATTCGGAGACAATAGCTGCAGCAGTGTCTGCCAGCTCGGCTTTTGTCCCGGATCCGTTTGAGGGCTACAAAGAGGATCCAAAGATGTTCCTTAATGCAAAGGGAAAGAACTCGTATCCGATCGTTTCTTTCAGCCACGTGCTGCTCTGGAGCAGCTATCCAAAGGATGAGGCCGAAGCCATAAAGACGTTCTGGAAATGGGTTCTTACAGAGGGGGACAAGCACATAGTCGAGGGCTATGTTGCCGTGCCAAAAGAAGTCGCAGATTTGGCTTTAAAGGCCGTGGAAAGCATCAGGGGAGAATAATGGACAGATTCAAGATTCTTTTGCTTCCATCGGTCTCTCTTGCTTTTGGAATTCTTCTCCTGATGCTCATAACCTTTTTTCTGAATTCTTGGCCAATATTTGAAAGAGAAGGACTTGCGATTTACACGAGCAACATATGGAGGGCTTCGGAAATTCCGGAGGAGGAATTCTACGGCATACTGGCTGCAATATACGGCACTGTCTATACATCGCTGATAGCAATTCTAATAGCCACTCCTATTTCGATCGGTCTTGCCGTATTCGTCGTTGACATCGCTCCCAGAAAGATCAGGGAACTGATAGTGATCTCAACAGACATAATGGCAGGGCTTCCGACGATCCTCTACGGTATCTGGGGAATTTTTGTGCTGGCACCGATTCTCTCGAATTTTATGGTTTTCCTTCACGACAGCTTTCCATTCATCCCCCTCTTCTCATACAGGAATCCAACCGGTTACAGCTTTCTCACAGCTGGGATACTGCTCGCCATTATGGTAACTCCTTTCGCTACAGCGCTCATCAGGGAAGCATATGCGGCAATTCCGCCGATATACAGAGAGGGCGCCCATTCACTGGCGCTAACTAGATACGAGGCAACCAAACTCCTTCTTGGCTACATAAAGCCTGCAATACTCGCCGGGATTCTTCTCGCCTTTGGAAGGGCCGTTGGAGAGACCGTTGCGGTCAGCTTGGTTATAGGCAACTCCTTCAACATACATCCATCTCTATTCGCCCCCGGATACACGATTTCATCGCTCATAGCAAACCAGTTTGGAAATGCCTTTGCCTACAGCTACATGCCGCACGCGCTGTTTGCCGCCGGACTGGCCCTGTTCTTTATAGGTCTGGCTGTAAACCTGGCTGGAGTTCTGGTTCTGAGGAGGTGGAGGTATGCTTAGGGAAATAAAAAACGGTGTTTTCCTTTTCTACCTTCTGGCCTCTTCCGTTCTTATTCTCTTGCCCCTGGCACACATACTCTTCAGCGTCTCCGCAAATGGGCTTCCTGTTCTGATGAGCAGGGGAATGGAATTCCTGACCTCAACGCTCCCGGGTCCGAATAAGCCGGGAGGAGGCATATTTCCAGCAATCTTCGGAACATTCACGATGGTCTTCCTGTCATCGCTAATCGGAATACCCTTAGCCATACTAGCAGGAGTGTTCATCGCAGAATATCCGAAGAGCATAATAAGCAATTTAGCGAGGCCTCTAATGCTAATAATGCTGGAATTTCCCACGATTCTGGTGGGACTTTTCGTAATGGTGGTCGTGGTAATTCCAATGGGGACATTTTCCGCCATCGCCGGAGCAATTGCGCTTGCGATAATTATGCTCCCCTACGTGACAACTTACACAGAGCAAGCAATGAGGACTGTGCCGGAAAGCTACAAAGAAGGAGCCTATGCTCTGGGATTGAAAAAGGCAAGAGTTGTCTTTGCGATAACGATGAGGTTGGCAAGAAAGGGTATTCTGACCGGAATGCTGATAGGCATGGCAAAAGTTGCCGGTGAAACAGCCCCGCTAATATTCACAGCTGGCATAGCATGGAGGAGCATTGGAGGTATCAACGAGCCCACCGGAGCCATTCCGCTCTGGATCTACTACCTTGTCCAGCAGCCGTATGCGAACTACCATGAAATGGCCTGGGGTGCTGCATTCATCCTAATGCTAATATTTCTTGCCGTATTTCTACCAGTTAGACTGATGATGGTGAGATCTTGAACGCAATCGAGATCGATGACCTAAGGGTAAAATACTCGAACGTTGAGGTTCTGAAGGGCATCAATCTAGAAATACCTGAAAGGGGATGCTTTGCGATCATGGGACCATCTGGCTGCGGAAAGTCAACGCTTCTAAAGGCCATAAACAGGCTGCTGGAATTAAATCCGGATGTCAAGATTTCCGGCGACATAAGACTTTTCGGAGAGAGCGTTTTCAGAATGGATGTAACGAAGGTCAGAAGGGAAATCGGGATGGTTTTCCAGTTTCCAAATCCTTTTCCGCATATGAGCATCTACGACAACGTTGCTTACGCTGCTAGGTGCAACAAAATTGTAAAAAACAAGAAGGAGCTGGACGAGCTGGTGGAGTGGGCTTTGAAAAAGGCTGCACTCTACGATGAAGTTAAAGACAGGCTCAGAAAAAAAGCTAGCCAGCTCAGCGGTGGGCAAATGCAAAGGTTATGCATTGCCAGAGCTCTTGCTTTGAAGCCAAAAGTATTGCTAATGGACGAGCCAACGGCAAATCTAGATCCGATTGCATCGGGAAAAATAGAGGAGCTGATTCACGAGCTAAAAAGGGATTATACGGTAGTAATTGTCACCCACTCGCCAGCGCAGGCTGCGAGGGTTGCAGATTTTGTCGCATTCATTTATATGGGAAAGGTTGTTGAAGTAGGAGACGTGAGCGAGGTGTTTGAGAGGCCGAAACACGAGCTGACTGAAAAATACGTAACGGGGAGGATAGGATGAAGTATGTCGACGCTGAGATAGCGAATCTGAAGAAGGAGATTTTAAAACTGCATGAAATAGCCAAAAAGGCGGTCGAATTATGCTTCAGGGCCATCAGGGATAAGAGTATAGTGAAGGAGATATCGAGACTAGAAGAGATGAGCGACGAACTTGAGGCAAGAATTCATGACAGCTGCTCCCAGTTCATAATACGCTTCCATCCGATGGCAAAGGACATGCGCTTTGCCGTGGGAATGATGAGGATTTCCTCGGCCTACGAGAGAATTGTGGACTTGGCCCAAGAAATTTCTCTCTACGAGTGCAACCTCAGGGACACGATACTTTCAGCAGAAAAGCCCCTTCTAGCCATGTTCGACGTCGTTAAAAGAGGATTTGATCATCAAGCGGATTTAAGGAATGAAATGATAGCCCTCGATGATGCAGTCGACGAGATATACATCAAGGTCCTTGAGGAAATTGAAAAAGATTTCAGATGCGTTGAAGAAGTGCTTGCTGCAAGACATATCGAAAGGATAGGCGATCTGCTTTGCAAAATTGCCACAAGGCTTATCTATATCCATTCGGGAAAGTGGACGTGGATAAAATGAAAAAGGTTCTATTCGTTTGCGTAAAAAATGCTGCTAGAAGCGTTATCGCCGAAGCCGTTTTCAACAGCATTGCAAAGAAATGGATAGCTGAAAGTGCGGGAATTGAGAGCTCTGAAAGTGTAGACAAAAAAGTCAGAGAAATGCTGGAAATGAAAGGTCTGAAGGCAAAAGATAAGCCAAGGAGAATTGATGAACTGAACTTGGATGACTACGACTTAATCGTCACAGTCTGCGACGAAGCGTGCATCTTAATACCAAACAAGAGAGTAATAAGCTGGAAAATTGAGGATCCAGTTGGAAAGGGAGATGAAGTTTACGAAAGGGTTTTCAGAGAGATTGCGGAGAAAGTCAAAGATCTAGTAAGAGAGCTTGATGGCTAGCTTTTCCTCAAGCCGTCCGCATACTTTTTTATAACTTCCAACAAAACCTTTCGATTGAAAGGTTTCCTAATTATTTCCTTTGCTCCAGCTCTCAAGAGTTCCTCTCCCCTTTGAGATGAAAAGGCTGTGACTCCAATGACTATGGCGCTTGGGTTTATTTTCATTATCTCCCTAGTAGCTTCAACACCATCCATCAGGGGCATGGATATGTCCATCAGAACTATGTCCGGTTTGAAGAACTTGAACATCCTTACCGCTTCCTCACCATTTTTCGCTATCAGAACACGAAAATCCTTGAGAAAAACCTGATAAATCTCGATCAAAACTTCGTCGTCGTCAACTACGAGAATCTTGATTCTTTCAGAGTCCATATTACCGGTTCGGCTATTTAGTATTATTTAAAAATTGCTCTCATTTTTGAAATCGGCAAAAACAAATATTTATCCAGAAAACTTCATCCATGTTCGACGTTGCAATAGTCGGCGGTGGCCCAGCGGGTTTGACTTCCGCAATATACTGCGCGAGATACGGGCTAAAGACTGTATTCTTTAAAACCTTTGATCCAGTTTCGCAGCTTTCGATGGCTTCAAAAATAGAAAATTACCCCGGATTCGAAGGGAGTGGAATGGAGTTGCTGGAAAGGATGAAAGAACAGGCCATAAAGGCCGGAGCTGAAAACATTGTTGAAAAGATAGTAAGAATAGTAAAAAAAGGGGACATCTTTGTCCTGACCGGCGAAAGGGAGTATGAGGCAAGGTGCTTAGCTATGAATGTTAAAGTTAGAACACTAACACCGATTTGGACGGGAGATGTTGATTCAAAAAGTAACTCGATTCGATCTACTGGAATAATAGGTTCCTTAAGATGGTGGACAGAGGCTATTTTAAGGGGAATGGGTAAATTCGCCTGCGATCCCACAGAAGACGGGC
>Ga0071330_1078518_pt1 | contig 48085 bp, 48 predicted proteins | sample GBScel77sediment_FD_63802 | JGI IMG/M metagenome (GOLD analysis project Ga0071330, IMG submission 63802) | Hot spring sediment microbial communities from Great Boiling Spring, Nevada - Cellulolytic enrichment Sediment 77C v2 (version 2) | ecosystem: Environmental > Aquatic > Thermal springs >...
CAGCGGTCGGGGAGGAAAAACCATTCCTTTCCTGTCGACATGTCTTTTATCTTGAGGCCCAGCGCGTACCACCCGGGGCGGCTGCCGGAGTTACCGTGGAGGAGGACGATGTGGTCAAGGTTTTCTATTTTCCGCCCCTCAAGAAGGAAGTAGTCCTTTTCCCCCCGTTCAAAGGGATTGAGGGGTGAGGTAAGCTCCATCACCCCAGAGCCATAGACCACCCCTTCGCGTTCTTGCTTTTCGTAGAGTGCCAGGAATACCCGGGCATCGGTTCCTGCGCCCTCAGTATCTCCAGTGAGCACCTCCACTTCGTAGCGAACCGTTTGCGGTCGCACAAACGCAGGGGGGATGGTGACGTTGCGCCCACCGATATCTCTTGTCGCATCCACAGCTACTTCCTTGGTGGTGCGGCTTGTGGTTCCCCGGTCGTCCTGTACCTCAAGGGTTACCGGGACGATGGTGGAAGCGGTGAAGGAACATGGTGATTCTAAAATGGGACATCTCATCATCCCCAAGCACAAAATCAGCCCGGGGAAGCTGGTTTTCCGGAAGCCGCAGCTCATAGTACTGCGGGTTGTAGCGAAAAACGTCCTGGTCTTTCGGGGTGTTCTCGGGGAAGAAGATTTCGATCATACCTTGTGTCTGGAGCTTCGGGGCAAAAACATTTTCAAACTGGAACTCCACCCCTCCTTCTTTCAGGGAAGAACCAATCTGTACCCTAAAGCTCCGCAGGGGAGTTTCCCAGACAAGCCGCAGTTCCAGGGGTTTTCCGGGGGGCACCCGGGGCCATGTTCCTCACAAGGGGTATCTCGGAAGAAGACGGACGACGAACATGGTATAATAGCCTGGAGCAAGGAGGGGAGAGCATGAAGAAAGCCTGGCAGATAGTCCTCTTGGTATGTTCTCTCGTCCTGCTTACCGTGGCTTTGCCAGAAGTCCACGCTTGGGAAGATGGCTGCTCAAGACCCAGGGTATCGGTGAGCGGGACGGTTGTGGACGAGGCAGATTTTCGAGAGTACCTGAAGGGGCAGTATCCCCACCGGTCCTGGGAATCCCTCTGGCAGGAGATACGTGCAACAGTCCTGGAGGAGCTTCGAGAGAATTCCCCACAGGTTGATTTTGTGGAGGATGGCAGCGGTTGCGACTACAGCTTTTCCTACGCTCTGAGTCTTATTGCCGCAGGGGAGGATATCGAAGTTGCCGGTGTCCTTGAGGGGGAGTACACCGCCGTCTTCATGAGCTCAAAGCTTGTGCAGAACAATGCGTGCGGGTTTCCTGGAAGTGTCCTTGGAGTTTCTGTTGTGCGGGATGACCCCGATGTCTTTCGCACCATCGAGCGGAATATCGACCGGTACGGTTCTCTGAAGGACCGAATTCTGGAGTACGAAAGAACCCACCGGGTCCCTCCGCGGGGACCGGTGATGGAGTTTGCCCTGGGGAAGCCCTACGTTTCCCCAAAACTCGATGAACGGGAGATGGATATCCGCGTTCGGGTAAAGAATTGTCAGGGTGAGCTGGTCTTTGACCGGCACCATGGCCAGGTGGTGATTTTCCCCAGAAGAACGGAGCGAGGAGAACTGCACCCCACAAAGGGTTTTCCGCAGGATTTTGTGGTCACCGAGAACCTTGTACTCCTGGAGATTACGGGTGAGGAAGGTGGGTCGGTCACCTACACCCTGAAAGAAGGATTAGAACCCGGGTTTGACCTCTTTCAGGCAAAAACCTGCGGCATCGACATGGTCCGAATTCAAGACGTCCTGCCCCCGGTCCCCATTGCCGGAGTGGCCCTTGAGGTTGAGCCGGAAGAAGTGTACATTGCCCCCGGTGCATCGACTGCTCTTGAGGTGCGCCTTTTTCAGGTTGCCCCCGATGGGGCGCACATCCCCCTGGGGGGTGAGGTGGTCACCATAGAGGCGAACGGTCTTGTGGATGGTTCCCTAAAGCCCCAGGGTGAGGTACGAACCGATACTGAGGGGAAGGTTCTTTTGATGTACCAGGCAGGAGTAGAAGAGGAAGGAGTGGAAGTCATTGCCCGGTACCAGCCCAGGGAGTATCCGGATGCCGTGGAGGAGCGAACTTCGGTTGCCCTGGTGGAGGAGCCGGAGTGCTGGCGGGGAACGGTAGATATCACCGTGGACCTGTCCTACAGGGAAGCAAAAGAGAGCGATCCCACAGAATGTGGGAGAGATGAATCAGAACTTACCACCAAACTCCACGCCCACATCCGGGGTGAGCTTCTTTTGCGGCCGGGTCAACCCGCGACAATCCTCTCCCAGGATTTCTCGGGGACGTACGAGATGACCATCAAAACCTTCCACGAGAGCTGTGTGACCACCTGCCGGAGGAAAGGGGGAAGAGGAGAGGTTCCGGTGAGGCCAGGGAGCTGGGAATCTTCGGAAACCAGGGTGTGTGGAACCTTGAGCGAAAGAGATTTTCGGGTTTCTGCCAGTGTGGTGGTGGACAGAAAAACCGGGCAGTATCGCTTTTCCTGTGGATTCAGAGGCCTTGTCTGGAGAGGTTTTTCGGAGGTCCTGAGTCGATACCACGACGTCTGCACCGGGGAAACCCGGGAAACCAGCACTGCTTCTTTGGAGACAGAACTTGACCGCTTCGAGATGTCAAGCGGCGAAATCCAGGGGGTCACCCCAGATCTCAAAGTGGTGAAGGGTGAAAAGGTGGTGGAGTACCCCCTGTACACAGGGACAGTGAAGTACGCCTGGGATTTCCAGCGTATTCCCTGCGGGGAGTAGAGTCCTGTACGAACATGCCTAAACTCGTCTTTTTCCACCTATTACCGTGCTCTTGCGCCTTTGGTTCAGGCAGGGTTTACCATAGTCGCATTCTGAAGTTTTGTTGCAGCAGTCTTTTTCGTGTTCTTCGTTAGATTGTTCCAGAGGTCCTCTTTCCGGGCTTAGAGTGGAAGTTTCTCATCACGGACTTCGGGAGCTTTGTATCCTTGTCTGTCTGGAAGTGGACGGAGGCTGGCTTTGGTGTTTCTCGAAAACCTGCTCGGGTTGTCTTCAGGGAGGAAATCAAACATCCAGAAGAAATCAAAAGGCACCTTGCTGAGGCTATAAAACATTTTTCGGAAAATGTTTCTCACATTCCGGAAAAAGACCAGGAATCCCGTCTTCCTTCCGAGACCCTAAGGATGCAAAGATTCTACCTGTATTGGGAGAAGGCCCGCGCACCAGAAAACGGTATACTTTGCTGAGGTGATCCTCAAAAAGTGCCTTTACCTCACGTTCGTCCCTATTGACTAGTCATTGGTTTCGTCTTAGAATGTGGAAAGAAGTTGCGCAAAATTTTTCTAAATGAGGTAGGACGGTGAACGAGAATAAAAACAAAAAGAGACCAACGCTACGCGACGTGGCGAAGCTGGCTGGTGTATCTCCCTCCACAGTATCTCATGTGTTGAATAAAACCCGTCCGGTGTTACCTGAAACGGAAAAAAAGGTACTGGAAGCCATCAGAGCCATCAGCTACCGGAAAAACCCTATCGCTTCTGCTCTAAAGGCTCAGGAGCTGCGTGTTGTTGGTTTTATTGTTTCGCAGCTTCATAATGTTTTTTGGCTCCGCATCATTCGTTCTATCGAATTTCATCTGAGTCAACAGGGATACCACCTCTTTTTAGGATGTAGTTATGGTGAACCGGGACGGGAACTGGAACTGATAGAAACAATGTACCGGAGCGGAGTGGAAGGAATTATTGTTGCTACTACTATTCGTTGTCTGGATGAACAAAATTTAGCCCCTGCTGTGAGGGAAGACCTTTTGCGTTTTCTTGCCGAACGGGTTGTTTTCATTGATACAGTCCCTGCAGACGGGAATTTCGATTTTGTGGGCGTCAACAATGAGGAAGCTTCGTATCGTCTCACAAACATGCTCATTGAAAACGGGCACACTGAACTTGGAATGATTAGCGGGGAGCCTACGATGCTTACTGCTTGTGAAAGAGCTTCCGGTTTCTGGCGAGCTGTGCGGGAGCGAGGCCTTCAGGTCAAGGAAGAACATATCTTCCTTGGAAAAGGAATGGGGAAAAAGGTGGGTGTAGAAGGAGCAAAAAAGCTCCTCTCCCTCAAGGATCCTCCGAAAGCGATTTTTCTCACCAGTGGGAACATAACCGTGGGGTTCCTCGAAGTTGCCCGTGAGATGGGGATACGCATCCCCCAGGATATAAGTATTGTTGGTTTTGACGATATCGAGTGGACACCCGTGGTTGAACCGTTCTTAACCTGTGCTGTGCAGCCAGCATGGGACATGGGTGAGGAGGCTGTGAACCTTTTGATTGAGAAATTGCGAGATAGCAAACCTAAAAGAGCACCTCGGGAGATTCGGCTAAAATGCGAGCTTCTTGTAAGGAGTTCAATAGCCCCAAATGGGCAAAAAGGGGGTAAAAATTGATGGCTAAGATACGTTTCCGCGGAGTCCATCTTGACTTTCATACGTCGCCACTTATTCCTGATGTTGGTGCTGACTTTGATGCAGAAGAGTTTGCAAGAACCCTGAAAGAAGCCCATGTTGATTCTATCAACATCTTCTCCAAATGCCATCACGGGTACTGTTACTACCCCACAAAAGTGGGTACTCCCCACCCATCCCTTAAAAGAGACCTCCTGGGGGAGATGGTTGAAGCGCTTCACCGGTATGATATCCGCTGTGTCGTTTACACTTCGGTGGCCTGGGATGAACTTGCCGCTTCGACTCATCCTGAGTGGCGCCAGGTTGACCAAGAGGGAAAATTCATTGGTCGAGGTCCTCTTGAAAGTAAGGGATGGCAATACCTTTGTCTGAACGCTCAGGAGTACATTGACTACGTATGCGCGCAGGTCGAGGAAGTTTTAACGCTCTACGACGTAGACGGTATCTGGTACGACATCATTGTGCAGCACTCGAGTGGTTGTTTTTGCCATAACTGTCAAAAAAGCATGCGAGCAAAGGGGCTTCACATTGACTCCAGGGAAGATCGGCTTGTGCACAATCTTGAGGTGGAAAGGAAGGCTATGGCAAGACTCTATGGTGTAGTAAAGAGGAAAAAACCCGATGCGCTTGTTGTTTTCAATTCAAGAATGCGCTTGCAAAGCAATCCCAACAAGGGTATCCGGCCTGAACAGGAATACATGACGCACTTTGAGATAGAGTCACTACCAACAGGAGGGTGGGGCTATCTTCACTTCCCGGTATTCGCTCGTTACTGCGCACCCCTTGGAAAAGAAATTGTGGGACAGACTGGAAGGTTTCACATTTCCTGGGGAGATTTTGGTGGGTTAAAAGGTAGGGCCGCTTTAGAGTACGAGTGTTTCCGTTCGCTTGCTCTGGGTGCAAAGTGCTCTGTGGGAGACCAGCTCCACCCCCGCGGTAAGCTTGATTCAGCAACGTATAAGCTCATAGGTTCAGTATATGCTCAGGTAAAAGAAAAGGAACCCTGGTGTCACGATGCAGAGCTTCAAGCGGATATAGGAGTTCTTGTGTGTGAAGAAACAGAGGGTCCAATTCCCTTGTTTGGCATCGGTAAAGCAGTCGGGCAAGATTCTGATGAAGGTGCCACACTCCTTCTTACGGAACTTAAGCACCAATTTCACCTTATTGACAGAGAGAGTGACTTTAGTCGCTATTCCCTTATTGTAGCTCCGGACAGGGTTCTTTTCGACGAAGAGCTCACTCAGAAGGTGCGGGGCTTTCTCAGGAGGGGAGGAGCACTTCTTCTCACTCATGAGTCGGGTTTGGATCCTGAGAAAAGAGATTTTGCTCTTGCAGAACTCGGTCTTCAGTACCTCGGACCATCGCCGTTTGAAAGGGAATTTGTGCGTATACATGAATCCTTCGATAGCCTTGATCCTTCATACGATTACGTCCTGTACGAGCGAGGGAGTAAGGTAAAGCTAAAAGGAGCGGGTGAGGTTCTCGGGAAGGCCGTTCATCCTTACTTTAACCGGACATGGGAAACCTTCTGTTCCCATCGCCAGACTCCTCCAGCGTATCTCACTGACGAGCCCGTTATCGTGCAGGTGGGTCAGGTGATTTATATTTCCCACCCGCTTTTTGCCATGTACCGAAAATGGGGATACCCTGTATACCGTCTCATCCTTCAAGAATGCTTACAGCGACTCTTGCCAAACCCCCTGCTTCGGGTATCAAATTTTCCAATACAGGGAGAAGCCACGGTTCTCAAAAGGGAGGACCAGCTCGTTCTCCATCTTTTGTATTACCCCATGGGTAGCAAGGGTCGCATTGATATGGTGGAGGATTGTATTCCTATCACTGGGGTGGAGGTAGCATTGAGGACTCCCTTCTCTCCGAAAGAGGTGAGAACTGTCCCGGAGCTTGAAAACCTTTCTTTCGAATATGATGGCAAATACGTGTACTTTGTGGTGCCGCAAGTAAAAGGGCATCAGATGGTTGCTATTGGTTTATAAGTAAAGGACAACGAGGAAGACAAATGACCTATTGTCTGCCAAAGGGATTTCACGTGGAGTTGGTTACTTTCGGTGGGTGGAGCTCGCTAGTAACGAGAGCGAGTCTCCGAGAGGGTTGGAAGACCCTTGGGAGCTTAGAGTAGAGGGGGAAATGGGTATGGGCAGAAGGGACTACGGTATAAGGGTTGTAAAACATGTGTTCAAATATGAACCTATGAGTCTTGAAAAGCGTCGCGAGTTGCTGCCGAAAAAGAGTGTGTGTAGTCTTTATCCTGCGAAGTTCGATATAGATGCTATGGTGACCGGAAACGGTAAACAGCGTCTTCACATCATTGGTGATCCATACCATGAGAGGATGATATACAAGCATGAGCGAGTCATGGATATGAGATGGAAAAACCCACCTGACCCTCCAGACGTTGCACATGCCATCCCAGAATGCAGAAAGTTGTTGAGAGAAGGTAAGTTTGTCGAAGCTGCCAAGTTAATGGACAAAGCTACGAAGGACGCTGGTTATGATACATTGATCAGCAAGAAACCATTTAATGTCGACTTCCCGCTTCTACATCCGAGGTTGCACTCTGTTATGGAGTTGTTGCTTGATTTCGACGAGGCCGAAAATAGCCATGATTACCTGCGTTACCTTGATATGATGTCTGGTGAAGTTACTGTGCGCTGCGATGATGATAGAGGTGGCATAATCCGTCGCTCATTTGCTTCGTTTCCAAGAGACGTGGTTGTTCACCAAATCAAGCGCTTAAACGGTGGAAAATTCGATGTAAATATGCGGTTTGTTGCACCTGGTGGGTACGGGCAACAGTACGATAACTTCGCCGATTTTGTACTTGTTGACTTTTGGGAGATGTATCCCATCCCGGGAAGCGATGTCGTTATCAAAGTTACACCGGACGGTTGCACGGTTTCACTCGCATATGATCCACAGTATGGCACACGTGGCTACTGCTGTGCTTCAGTTGTTAAAACCGATGGCGAAGTAACCTGCATGAGTGACAGCCATAACGGGTATATGACCATAAAGAACGCGACATTTGTCATGATCCTGTCGCGCACCAGCAAATATGAGGAGGATTACGATCACGAGTTGGCTGACAAAGTGCTTGCAGATATAAGGCTGGTAACCGATTCATACGAAGAGTTACTTGAAGCTAATAGGGCGTATCTGCAACCTATGATGGAACGCTCCGTCGTAGATCTCGGGGGCGATTGGGCGCTTTCCGCTGAGGAATTGCTTAACGAACAGCGTAGCGGTGGCGAGTTATGTCCCATGTTGCTCGAAAAGCTCTATGACATGGGTCGCTTCTACATGATTACTCATGCGGGGGATGATCCACCATTCCTCTTCCAGCACAACATCAACACCAACTTACAGGTTTGTGCTGGTAACATGACCGGTTTGCACGAGGTTATGGAAAAGTATTTCAGGTTTTTTGAAAGTAAATTTGACGACTTTCGCCTTAATGCCAAGCGATTCTACGGTGCCCGTGGAGTACTCGGCCCCGTGCACTGCGATTATAACTCTGGAAAGCTCTACCAGTTTTCTAGTACGTATCCCCACTATTGCTGGGTTGGGATGTTAGGCTGGATTTATCGTGAATTTTGGGATTATTACCTTGTGACCGGGGATAAGGAATTCTTGCGTAACCGTGTTGTTCCGGCCCTCAAGGAGATCGCACAGTTTTATCTTGACTACTTGTCTGACACTGACGAAAATGGCAAAGTCATTTTCTACCCAAGCTACTCGCCGGAGGATCCATCAATGAACGACTATCACGTACCGTTCCCCAAAGATGTATATGCCATGAACGTCAACGCAGTTATAGACATCATGATCTGCCGAGAAGTTCTCGATAACCTCATGGAAGCATGTGAGGTGTTGGGCCTCGAAGAACCTGATTTCCCGAAGTGGAAAGAACTGCGCGAAAAGCTTCCCGATTTCCTGCTTGACGAGGATGGTGCTGTCAAGGAATGGTCTTTCAAATACTCTGGTGAGAACTACAACCATCGACATGTTTCACATCATTACGACGTGTGGCCGGGCCGTGGAATCTCGCCTGAAAAAACGCCCGATCTTGTGCGACCCTTTATCCTTTCTAACCGTAAGCGTGCACACCAAGATGATTCTGCACACGGTGTTATCCATAGGTACTTCACCGCTGTGAGACTACATGACCTGCCAGATGCCATCCATAATCTGCGCACTTTGTTGGAGCATGGTTACGTGACCCGTTCGCTCAACACGGTTCACTACCCCTACCGCGTGTGGTGCCCTGATCTGCTTGGGGCGATGCCTGCCATGGTACTCGAGATGCTCGTATACTCAGACGAAGGTTTCATAAAGCTGCTTCACGCAGTGCCGAAGGATTTAAGCAAGGGTTCAGTGAAAGGCGTATGGCTCTATACGTTTGCTAAGATCGAGAAGATGGATTGGGATATCGAAAGCGGTAAAGCGATGGCTGAGATTCTGTCGGTTGTGGATCAAACGGTCAGGTTCTCTTTCCCAATTGGCTATAAAAAAGTTTTTGTAAACGGCAGGCTCTATACTGAGAAGGGGAACGGATTCGACCTTATGATGAGAAAGAATTCTGTGACCAAATTAGAATTTGAGTTCTAAATAACATGAACAACGCGCCCGGGTCGTGTTGGCGGGTGTTGCTGAAGGCTGTGTTCTTGTCATATGGGGTGTGAGCTTGTAGATGCACATTTCCAAAGGAGGTGAGAGGTATTCCAAGGTTGTGTTCGAATGGGAGGGCGGACATGCTTTGTGAAGGGTTATGAAGCGATTGTTGTGGAATGAGTAAGGAAAGGAGGGTAAGACGTGAAGAAAAGCCTTTGGTTCCTGTTGGTTGCTTTGGTGGCAGGCACCCTATTGAGCCTTCCATGTTATGCCTTGGCCCAGCCTCGGGAAGAGACCTTGGTTCACGACGTCGCTGGTGGCCCTGTCGGTACCCCTGACGATTTTAATGTCTGGGCAGGTTGGAGGTGGCCGCATAGAGGGCTTCACCAGTACTGCTTAGAACCACTCTGGATTGCAGAGCCAGCTACCGGTGAGATTCTCCCACTCTTGGCCAAAGAATGGCCCCCTGAATACAGCGAGGATTTCACAAAGATGACCATACGTCTGCGCGAAGGAATCTATTGGAACGACGGTGTGCCTTTCACAGCAGATGACGTTGTTTTCACCGTTGATCTTCACAAACGCATTCCTCAGCTTCTCATGCATGGGCCAATGGCGGAGTACGTAAAAGAGATTCGGAAGATTGATGACTATACCGTGGAAATCGAGCTTACGAAACCAAATTCCCGGTTCCACTCCTACTTCCTGGACCGATGGGGAGCCCTCAGACCGATGCCAAAGCACGTCTTTGAAAAGGTTGAAGATCCGGTTTCGTTTAAGTTTAACCCACCAATTGGAACTGGTCCCTACGTCTTAGAAAGCTACGATCCCGCGGGTTACTGGACGATCTGGAGACGGAGAGAGGATTGGGACAGGAGTGCTACAGGCCAGATTTACGGCGAGCCAAAACCCAAGTATATTACTACCCGATCTTTTGCTGCGGAAGAGGCCGTTATCCTTGCCCTCTTGAAGGGAGAACTTGATATGGCCTTCCTTTCGGTTGAAGGCATGAAGGCAGCTATGAAGGCTCCTCACGTGCGTACTTGGCGTAAGGAATGGCCGTGGGCCTGTAACATCGATCCGTTCGTGCCAGGTCTCGTTTTCAATCATATGAAGGAACCTTATAACATTCGGGATGTCCGCTGGGCGCTTGCCTTAGCAATCAATATTGAGGAATTCATGACTATAGCAGTTGACCTTATGGCACCTGTAACCCCGATTCACGTTCCACCTGTTCCAGCATACAAAAAGGCTTACTTCGAACCAATGTACGAGTGGCTTTTAAACTTTGAGCTGGACCTTGGCAACGGGGGAAAATTTAAACCCTTTGATCCGGAAGTCCCTTCAAGACTTGCAGCCCTTGCTAAGAAAAAGGGATATCCTGTTCCGGAAGATCCCGAGGTTATCAAGGACATCTTTGGCATTGGGTGGTGGAAATACGCCCCCGATGTGGCTGAAAAACTCTTGAAAAAACACGGGTTCTTCAAGGATGAGTTTGGAAGGTGGCATCTTCCAGATGGTTCTCTGTGGACCATTCAACTCCTGAGCGAATCAGACCCAACGGCCTTCTCTCACAGAACGATGCTTGCCGCTGCTGACCAGTGGAGAAAGTTTGGCATCGGGGTCGAGACCTGGACACCGGTAGCCTTTGAGAGCCTTACCTTGCGTGGGGAATTCGAGGTTAGCACCACCTGGGCCACTTTGGAACCATGGGGTGCTGGAATAGACCTCTATCGGACACTCTGGCCTTTCCACTCTTCTCAAGTCAGGCCAATTGGAGAGTATGTTGCCTTTGCTCCGGGTGGTTCTTCACGCTGGTCTGATCCACGTATGGATGAAATCATTGCAGAGCTTGAGAAGACGGACATCGCTGATGAAAAGGCAACCATTGACCTTGGACTTGAGGCTCTAAAACTCCTTGTCGAAGAAATGCCAACGATTCCGGTTTACGGTGGCATTGCGTTCCTCGGCTGGAGCGAAATGTATTGGACCAACTATCCAGGCGCTGAGAATCTCTATCCTCATCCATGGCACTGGTGGCCCAACTTTAAACTCACGTTACCTTTCCTGAAACCCTCTAAAAAGTAACCTTGTGCCTCACTCTCCTGGAAGTTTCCAGGAGAGTGAGGCACAATTTCAGAGGGGGAACCGCATGGGTACAAAAACCTTGAGGATTTACCTCATTACGAGGTTTCTCCAATACGTCCTTGTTATTTTCCTTGGCCTTACTCTGGTTTTCTTTATCCCCCGTTTGCTTCCCCAGGACCCCATCCGGGCCATCATCGGACAATTTCAGCAACAGGGAGCGGGGCTTGATGCGAAAACGGTGGAAACAATGGTAGCCACGTTTCAGGAGCTCTTTGGGCTTTCGGGATCGCTCCTCACCCAATACGTTTCCTTCTGGAAACGCGTACTCACACTCGATTTTGGTCCTTCTTTCTTTCAATTTCCCACTCCAGTATCTCAGCTTATTCGGCGGTTTCTCCCCTGGACACTCGGACTCATGCTGAGTTCGACCATCGCCGCTTGGCTTCTTGGCAACGTCGTTGGAGGTATAGCAGGTTACTTTTCTCAAAAAAGATGGGCAAAGTTTCTGGATACACTGGCTACTGTTATACGACCCATGCCTCATTATGTTTTTGGGCTTGTCCTCCTTATTTTGTTTGCGTATCTCTGGAAGATTTTCCCCCTTGGGGGAGGAACTAGCATCGGTAAAACTCCTTCTTTTACTATCGCTTCTTTCCTGGACATCTTACGACACTCCTTCCTGCCTGCACTAACCATGGTCACTCTCAATGGAACAGCGTGGTACCATCAGATGCGGCTTTTAGTACAGAATGTGAAAAACGAAGATTTTGTGCGTCATGCAAAATTCGGAGGTGTACATACGTGGCGTTTAGTTTCGCAGTATGTTATACGCAATGCTATGCTTCCTCAGGTCACAGGTCTTGCCCTCTCCATAGGCCAGATTTACTCTGCGGCCATAATTGTTGAGATAGTGTTTTCTTATCCCGGTTTGGGAACGCTTCTCTTCGAGGCGATCTCAAGGGCTGACTATAACCTTATCATGGGTATAGCAGCAATATCCATATTTATGGTAAGCACCTTAGTGCTCATCGTTGATCTGTGCTACCCGTTGTTGGATCCCAGGATTCGATACAAATGAAAAGGGGATAACGGAATGGGAACCCTTCGAGAACTTTTCCAGGATTATCGGTTTACGCTTGGCTTTACCTTTCTCTCAGCCTTAGTAATACTTGCCTTTCTTTCGTTCTTTTCACCTTATGATCCTGTAAAATGGCTTCAAGTTCCTCGAGACATGCCTCCTTCATGGCCTCATATCTTGGGAACGAATTCCAAGGGTCAGGATGTCTTCTGGGAAGCCACCTTTGCCATACGGAATTCGCTGATCATTGCTTTTATTGCAGCACTTCTTTCGAGAATCATCGCCACCGTTGTTGGCCTTCTTGCAGGTTACAAAGGAGGCATTGCCGATCAAATCCTTATGTTCCTCACCGATGGCATCCTTATCTTGCCCCTCATTATGATGCTCGTTCTTGTTGCCTCGGTCATGAAAGGTCAGCTGAGCCTTGTAGGATTGGGCATTCTTCTTGCTTTCTTTGGCTGGCCATGGGATGCTCGAACAATACGATCTCAGGTACTCAGTCTTCGTGAACAAACTTTTACACAGACAGCGATACTTTCGGGGAAGAACGTGTTGTCCCTTGTTTTCGGAGAGTACATGCCCCATATCACTCCGCTTCTTTTATCCACGGTATTGAGTAACATGACCTGGTCGATTTCCTCAGAAATCACCCTGGCAATACTTGGATTGAGCAAACTTGAGACTCCCACCCTTGGAACAATGCTCTACTGGGCACTGCGTCGTCAAGCGCTGCTTCTCGGATACTGGTGGTGGATCATGACCCCCATCATCCTGACTCTCGTGCTTCTTGTTGGGCTCTACTTTATTTCTGTGAGCCTATGCGAGTATATGGATCCGAGAAGTCGTCTGCAGAGAGCTACGATGGAGTGATTGTATGAACCTTGGAGTGATTGTATGAACCTGTTACTTAGGTTAGAAAACCTCAAAGCCGGTTACCTTCTACGGTCCCCGAACGGATGTAAGATTGTTCCGGCGGTTGATGGAGTCAGTCTTGATGTCCTAAATAACGAAATATACGGCATTGCTGGGGAGAGTGGCTCAGGCAAAAGTACACTCCTCAAGGCCGTATTCGTCACGGCGGTTGAACCACCGCTGCGAATCTTTGGGGGAAAAGTTTACTATTACCCCTGGGGGCGGGAAGTTAATATTTTTGCCCTCCCCGAATCGGAAAAGAAGAGGCTTGCGTGGCAGTACATCTCCTATATCCCGCAGGGTTCCATGAGTATTTTTAATCCTATTCGCAGAATCAAGGCGACCTTTCTCGATTTCTTCAGAAGCCACGTCGAAGGGAGAGAGGACGAGCTTCTTAAAATGACAAGGGAGCACATTAGAACTCTGGGGCTTGGACCCGAGGTTCTCGATGCTTATCCCCATCAACTTTCTGGGGGAATGAGGCAACGGCTTGCCATTGCCCTGGCGACACTTCTTAAACCGAAGGTCATTCTTGCCGATGAACCTACGACGGCACTCGATGTGGTAGCCCAAAAGGCTGTGATACAACTCCTTAAGGAGATCCAAAAAGAATCACACAATACTGTTGTTCTTGTGACTCACGATATGGGTGTTCATGCAAATATCACGACGAGAATGGCCATTATGTACGCGGGAAGAATTGTTGAGGAGGGCCCCACACAGGACATTTTTAAAGAGCCATTACATCCGTACACGAAATACCTCATTGACTCGCTTCCAAGGATTGGCGACAAGCAGGTACGAGAAGGAGTGCCAGGGAATCCACCCTCGTTTTTGAATCTCCCCGCTGGCTGTGCCTTCCATCCCCGCTGCCCTTATGCCTTGGAGCTTTGTAAGAAGGAAACTCCTTCGCTGGTCAGTGTTGGTGCTGAGCGAAAAGTGGCGTGCTGGCTAAGGAGTGGGAGGTAACAGTCTCATGCAGAAGCTTCTCGAGGTACGTAACCTCACGAAAATCTTCACGCTTGGGAGCTTTGTCGCACGGGCTAAAATCGTTGCCGTGGAGAAGGTTTCTTTTAGCATAGCACCTGGGGAAATCTTCACAATAGCAGGTGAGAGTGGTTGTGGTAAAACCACAACCGCGAGAATCATCCTGGGGTTTGAGTATCCTACATGGGGAGAAGTCCTGTACAGAGGCCAGAACCTTCAGTATCTTGGAAACCGGAGGACCTGGTTCAAGGAAGTCCAGGCGGTTTTCCAGAATCCCTTTGAAACCTTCAACCCTCTCAAGAAGGTTGAAAACTACTTTTTTGCAACCGTTTATAACTATGGTTTAGCAAAAACCCGAGCACAGGCTCAGGAGCTGATTGAAGACAAATTAAAGGCAGTAGGCCTTGCTTTTGCTGAAATCGAGGGAAAATACCCTGGGGAACTCTCGGGAGGGCAACTCCAGAGAGCATCTATTGCAAGGTCCCTTCTCACGAATCCTTCGCTTCTTGTCGCTGACGAGCCTGTCTCAATGGTCGATGCCTCCCTGCGGATGTCTATAGTCAACCTCTTTCGCAAGCTACGAGATGCACTTGGCGTGAGCATTATCTACATTACCCATGACCTTGCGACTGCCTACTATATAAGTGATCGTATAGCCATAATGCTCAGAGGAAACATAGTTGAAATGGGAACTCCAGAAATCCTCGTTCAACCCAGGCATCCGTACACAAGGATTCTCTTACATTCTGTGCCCAAACCGGACCCTGAAGCTAAAGACGATGCGCCTGTACAAATCCTTGAAGAGCAGGAGGAATACCTTCTTGAAGGTTGCAAGTTTGCGGGTCGGTGCCCTGAGGCTTTGGCAATCTGCAAGCACAGACCCCCACAGGAGAAAGTCTATTCCGATGGTACAATGGTACGATGCCACAGGTACTCCTAGCCCAATCGTGGTACCGCCCTGTTCAAGATGCCCATGTATCTGGGAGCATTGTCGGGGCTTGTCTATAGTGGTTCGACCAAAGATAACTGTAGACAGTTTGAGGCCATAGTCGATAAGGACGACGTTTTGAGACCTTGAAGCTAAACCATGAGGTTCCACCTCGAAAAGTGGACGGAGGAGGTGTGCAGTAAGAGAAGACCACACTGGAGCTTGAGGAGAGAAGCTCTGGGAGTACCTTGGAGAGCTTGTTGATTTTTCCACATAGTGTGAGCCTATATACAAGAGAGGTTGACAGATAGAGGGGCTCAGGTTTTGTATACTGCTCTTGCTTGCCAACGTTGGCAGTTAAGGGGTTGTCCTCAGGGGGAAGAAGAGTATGTTTCCTACATTGAATGAGGTTGCAAAAAGGGCGGGGTTTCGGGTAAGGACTGTTTCGAAGGTTATTAACGGAGGACGCGGGGTAGGCGAGACGACTCGGAAAAAGGGTTTTAAGGATGGTTGGAGAGTTTGGATACCGGCCTAATAGTCTGGCAAGAGGTCTGAGAAGAAGCGGAAATAACGTCGTTGGCTATGTGCTTCCCCATGTTTCGAGCCAGTCCTTCGGAGCGGTTGGAAGGGTTGTTGAGAGGATTTTAGGGAAAGCCGGGTATAGTCTCCTTGTTAGTTCAGCGGATAATATAATAATAAACCTTCTTTGAACTCGTTTACTTGTAGATCAGAAGGTTCGGCAAGATTATTCTTGCTTTGCGGAATGGGAGAGCGTAAGGGAGTGGTAATCCCCTCAATTGTGCAGGTCTGTCAACCTGAATCCGCAACAAACCCTGGTTCCTCTCTGAATCCCCGGAGGTTCGTTGCAAAATTGGCGAAAGTGCGGAACCCCTTATGGCTTGGAAAGCCAAAAAGGTGTTGCGGGAGAACAAGCAGGTATCTGCATGGTGGTCGGGGGTTCTTGTTTTTTTACTGCTTTTCAGTATAATGTAAAAGGGGTGGCGGTGTAGCTCAGTTGGTTAGAGCATCCGGCTCATACCCGGAGCGCCGGGGTTCGAATCCCTGCACCGCCACCAGATTGTGCAGGTTTTGCACGGTGCAGGCACTGGAACGAAAGGTCTACGAGTTCATCAGGGAGCATTCCCTCTTCGCCCCCCGTGATGTCGTGCTTGTCGCCTTCTCTGGAGGACCAGATTCCACCGCCCTCGCCGAAATACTGGCTCGTCTCAGGTCGCTCTTGAACATCGAACTTTTGCTCCTTCACCTCAATCACAGACTTCGCAAAGAAGAGTCTGACCGTGATGAGGCTCACTGTGTGCGGTGGGCAGAGGAGCGGGGGCTTCCCATTATCGTGGAACGAAGAGATGTGGAGGCGTTCTGCCGCCTGAAGCGGCTTTCCCTTGAGGAGGCGGCGCGAATCGTCAGGTACGAGGTTTTCGAAGCGTGCCGGATGGCTCACGGAGCTTCCTGTGTGGCTTTAGGGCATACCCTTGATGACCAGGCGGAGACGGTTTTCATGAACATCGTCCGGGGTACCGGCCTTCTGGGCCTTTGCGGCATGCGACCAAAGGAAGGCGTCTATGTGCGGCCGCTCCTTGGGGTACGGCGCCGCGAGATCCGGGAGTTCCTTGAGAGGGAGGGTATCTCTTTCGTTGAGGACAGTTCCAACCTCGACCTGCGTTTCCTCCGCAACCGGATTCGCCATTGTGTCTTTCCTTTGCTTGAGGAGATAAACCCTCGCGTTGTGGAGGCGCTGGCCCGGCTTTCCCTGAACGCCCAGGAGGCTCTGGCTTTGCGGGAGGAAAAGAGTCTCCCCCTTGTCCAGGTGCATGGGGGAGGAGGCATACCCCTTGACGCTGTGCTCCTTGTTCCCCCCCCAGAGCGGCCATGGCTTGTGCGGCAGTTCCTTCGGGAGGTTCGCGGAACCCTCTGGGACGTTACCCGGGGCCAGATTGAGGACATCCTTCATCTTGTGGAGAGGCGAAAAGGCGAGGTCGTCCTCCCGGGGAAGGTTCGGGTTTTCGTGCAGGGAGGGTATCTCTGGGCTTCTTCCTCCCCTCTCCCCCTTGTCGACATGCCCTCGTGGAGTTTTCCCCTCTATTTCCCTGGAGTGCACGCCTTTCCTGACCTTGGGGTTGTCCTTGAGGGTCGTTTTACCCCGTTTTCTGGAGAGGTTCATGGTGCGGTCTGGCGCGAGGCCCTGGACTACGAGCAATGTGCTCTTCCTCTGGTGCTCCGGAATTTCTGCGAGGGAGACCGCATGCAATGGAGGGGGAAGGAGCGAAAGCTTAAGGAACTTTTCGAAGAGTGGGGGATTATTCGTGAGTGGAGGCGGCTTCTTCCTCTCCTCTGTGACCAGGAGAGGGTACTCTGGATTCCCGGTCTGGCCCTTGACGAACGGGTGAGAGTTCAGGAAAATAGCAAGAGTATTCTCCATGTGGAGCTGCGGCGGCGTAAGGGGTGAAACGGTGGAGGATTTCATCGAACGAGTTCTCATCACCGAAGAGGAAATTCGGCAAAGGGTTCGGGAACTCGGGGAGGCCATAAGCAGGGACTATGCGGGGAAGGAGCTGAGGGTTGTCGGGGTACTCCGGGGAGCGTTCATCTTCATGGCTGATCTTGTCAGGAATATTCGGGTTCCTCTGAGCGTTGATTTTATGTCGATATCAAGTTACGGAGATGAGTGTGAAACAAGCGGTGTGGTGCGAATTCTCAAAGACCTGGACAAGCCCATCACCGGGCGGCATGTGCTCATCGTTGAGGACATCGTGGACACGGGACTAACTCTGCGACACCTCAAGGAGGTGCTCTCCACCCGGGGCCCGGCAAGTCTTAAGGTGTGCGCGCTTTTGAGCAAACCTGAGAGAAGGCTCGTGCAGGACCTAACCATCGATTACCTGGGGTTTGAGATTCCCAACTGTTTCGTCGTGGGGTATGGTCTGGATTACGCAGAACGGTACCGGAACTATCCCTTTATCTTTGTCCTGAAGCCCGACTACTATCACGATGCCCAGAGGGAAGGAAAGGGTCAGTGCGGATGAACAATATTCCTGGTGGGAGATTTTACCGGAACTTAGGATTCTATCTTCTCTTCCTTATCATTGTGATTTCCCTGGCCACCTCGCTTATGCAGCGCGAGGCCCCTCCACAGGTACTGACCTACAGTCAGTTCCTTGACGCGGTGCAGCGGGGAGCCGTCCGCCGGGTGGTCATTGCTGACCGGAGTATCAGCGGGCAGATGCTTGACGGGACTCGTTTCACCACTTATGCTCCTGAAGACCCCGAGCTCATCCGGATTCTCCGGAATCAGAACGTTGAGATCGAGGCGCGTCCCCCTGTTGAACCGTCCTGGTGGACGAGGATTCTGAGCTCACTCTTTCCCACGATTTTACTCATTGTGGTGTGGATTTTCCTCCTGCAGCAGATTCAGGGGGGGAGTAAAGTGACCTCTTTCGTGAAAAGCCGGGCCAAGCTCGTGGACCCGGAGAAGGTCAGGGTCACCTTTGACGACGTTGCCGGTATTGATGAGGTGAAGGAGGAACTGAAGGAGGTTGTGGATTTCCTGAAAAACCCCCGGAAGTTCCAGAAAATCGGTGCCCGAATCCCCAGGGGTGTGCTGCTCTATGGTCCTCCAGGCACGGGGAAGACTCTCCTTGCCAAGGCCATTGCCGGGGAGGCAGGGGTGCCCTTCTTCAGCATCAGCGGTTCGGACTTTGTGGAGATGTTCGTAGGAGTTGGGGCGGCACGGGTTCGGGACCTTTTCGCCAACGCCAAAAGAAACGCTCCCTGCATCGTCTTTGTCGACGAACTTGATGCCGTGGGACGGCACCGGGGGGCAGGACTTGGGGGGGGACATGACGAGCGAGAGCAAACGCTCAACCAGCTCCTTGTGGAGATGGATGGTTTTGACCCCAATCAGGGTGTAATCCTCATCGCTGCCACAAATCGTCCTGATATCCTTGACCCTGCCCTTTTGCGCCCGGGGCGGTTTGACCGGCGCATTGCTGTTCCCCAGCCGGATGTCAGGGGACGGGAGGCCATTCTCAGGGTGCACGTTCGGGGGAAACCCCTGGGGAAAGACGTCGACCTTGAGGTTCTGGCGCGTCGCACGCCTGGCTTTGTTGGAGCAGATCTTGCTAATCTCGTGAACGAAGCGGCCATCCTTGCGGCCCGCAAGGGGAAGGATGTCATCGAAATGGAGGATTTTGAGGAGGCTATCGACAAGGTCATTGCCGGACCGGAACGGAAACACATCATCATCAGCGAACGAGAGAAACGCATCATCGCGTACCACGAAGCAGGGCATGCTCTTGTGGCGAAGGTCCTGCCAAACAGTGATCCAATCCACAAGATTTCCATCATCCCCCGGGGGGGTGTCGCCCTGGGGTACACGTTGCAGCTCCCTGCGGAGGACCGGTACCTCCTCACCAAGCAGGAACTCATGGCGCGCCTTTCCATTCTCCTCGGAGGACGGGTGGCGGAGGAAGTGGTCTTCAAGGATGTGACGACCGGTGCCCATGACGACCTCAAGAAAGCCACGGAAATCGCCCGGGAGATGGTCTGCGAGTACGGCATGAGCGAGCTCCTTGGCCCTCTGACCCTCGGCAGAAAGCACAAGGAGGTTTTCTTGGGACGTGACATTGCCGAAGACCGGAACTACAGTGAGGAAATCGCCTATGCCATCGATAGGGAAGTCCGGGCCCTTATTGATCAGGCGTACGAGCGGGCAAAGGACATCATCGTCCGGTACCGGGAGAAGCTCGACGCGCTGGCGAAAGAGCTGGTGGAAAAAGAGGTCCTGGGGCGGGAAGACATCGAGCGGATTCTGGACATCCCCCAGGACGAAAGTCCTTCCAAAGGAGGAGAAAAGGTCCATGAAAGCGAACACGCTGCGTATTGGTCTGACCGGAGTAGCCAGCATGGTGGTGAATGAGGAGACCACGGCAGACCGCTTTGACCCCGATATGGTGCCCGCTTTCGCAACCCCTATGCTTGTGTCGCTCATGGACAACGCTGCCCACGAAGCGGTTAAGCATCACCTTCCCGAAGGGTACGTCAGCGTGGGAACAAGAATCAGCATCTCCCATATCGCAGCAACCCCAAAGGGCATGAAGGTCACTGCCCGGGCCACCCTTGTGGAGATTTACCGGAACCGTCTCGTTTTTGAAGCCGAGGCCTTTGACGAGGTCGAGAAAGTAGGGGAAGGGCGCCTGGAACGATTTGTGGTGAACAGGGAATGGTTCATGAAGCGCCTTGAGGCCAAGGCTAGCGTGAAGAAGCGAGGTCTGGTGGAACAATGAGACAGTTTGCCGTTTTTGGACTGGGTATTTTTGGGAGCAGCATCGCCATCGCCCTGTACCAGCAGGGGTTCACGGTTCTTGGAGTGGACATCGAAGAGGACCCGGTAAAAGAGATGGCGGGGAAAATCACCGAGGTGGTCCAGGCTGATACCACCGATGAGAAGGTGCTCGAGGCCCTGGGGGTGAAGAACTTCGACGTGGCCATCGTGAGCATCGGGAACGACATCCAGTCGAGTGTTCTCACCACCCTTGCGGTGAAGGAACTCGGGGTTCCCTTCATTGTCGCCCGGGCAATCAACGAGATGCATGGGAAGATTCTGGAGAAAATCGGAGCGGATCGGGTGATTTTCCCCGAGCGGGATATGGCCCTGAGAGTGGCGAAAACTCTGGCTTTCCCCAACGCCATACGGACGGAGGAGCTCTTCCCGGGGTACAACATTGTGGAGGTGAGGCTTCCTGCGCTCCTCCATGGAGTCTCCCTGGGGAAGGCCCAGCTGCGGAATCGCTACGGTATCACTGTTCTGGCCATCAGGAGGGATAACGAGTACCGAGTTTCGCCCTCGGCCGACGAGGTGCTACTCAAAGGGGACATCATCTACGTTCTGGGGAATGAGCAGCAGTTGCGGAAGTTCTTTAAGGAAATGGTGGAAAGCCGCAATGGAAAGGTTGTGGAGGTATGAAGGCGCAGCTTGAGTGCTTCACCTGCAACATCCGTCAGGCCCAGGAAGCTGCGGAAATCGCTGGGGCTTCCTTCGACCTTCTCTGGAAGGTTTCCCAGAGGGTCTGTGCGCTTTACGCCCAGGCGGATCCCTGCTGGACACCTGCGTACATGACCACTCTGGCGCACCAGATTGCCAAGGAAGCCACAGGGGTCGAGGACATTTACTACCGTTTCAAGCGGCATTACAACCGCATGGCCCTTGAGCTTTATGGAAGGCTTAAAGAGTTCGTGGCCTCTGGGGAAAATCGCCTTGAACGAGCAGTTCTTGTGGCCATTGCGGGGAACATCATCGACCTTGGAGTGTACCGGGAGGTGGATGTGGAGGGCATTCTCACCCAGGTGACCTCTGCCCAGTGGGGGAGGTACGATTTCCCTGCTTTTGCTGCTGACCTTTCCCGGGCACGAACCATTGTATACGTTGGGGATAACGCAGGGGAAATTGTTTTTGACCGGATTCTCGTGGAGGAGATACAGAACCTGGGGGAGAAGGAGATTTTCTTCGTCGTCAAGGGAGGTCCCATCTCAAACGATGCCCTTCTTGAGGATGCTCGTGAAGCCGGCCTTGAAGGGCTGGTGCATTTGCTCACCACGGGCCAGGCCGAAACAGGCATCGACCTTTCGCGGGCACCCCTTGAGCTTCAGGAGGTCTGGAAGAGAGCCGACCTCATTATCTCCAAAGGACAGGGGAACTTTGAAACCCTGAGCGGTCGGGGGGAGAATATCTACTTCCTCCTCAAGGCAAAGTGTGTTCCTGTGGCGCGGGAGTTTGGTGTTCCCCAGGGTGCGCTGATTCTCAAGCGAAATCTCGGGTGAGGCCATGGAGAAGGTTCTCGTTCGCTCAAGTGGCGGAGTGGTGGTGCAGAGAAAGGGCTCTTCCTTCGAAGTGCTCCTTATCCGTAAACGAGGTTCTCCCTTCTGGACGCTTCCCAAGGGGCATCTTGAGGGAGGAGAAAGTGAGGAAGCTGCAGCGCTGCGAGAGGTTGCCGAAGAGACGGGATGTGTTCCCCGCCTGGGCCCAAGGATTGGAGAAATTGCCTTCACCTATGAGCGCAACGGACGGCTTTTTGAGGAACACGCCGCCTTCTACCTCATGGAGGCGATGACCCGGGGTTCCCTTCCTCCACAGGATGAGGTCGAGGAGGTTCGGTGGGTTGACCTCGCTCAGGCGCTGGACTTACTCCACTATGAGAATGAGCGGGGCATCCTGAAGAGGGCTCAGGAGTACCTTGAGGCTCAGAGAGCAAATTTTTAGCGAATTTTCTCCCCGACCGTGACAAAACCCTTGACAGTGCGCTAAAATACTGGCAAAAGAGAAAAAGCCTTGTTTCGTCCTGAAGAGGACGACATGGGGTTGTGTGGGAGTTGCACAGAAGGTGCAAGGAGGTTTCCGGGTGGAACTTTTGAAGATTTCGTCCCGAACCAGGCCGGCAGCTTTAGCCGGGGCGCTGACGGGAGCCATTCGGGAGCATGGGCGGGCAGAAATGCAGGCAGTGGGAGCAGGTGCGGTGAACCAGGCAGTGAAGGCTATTGCCATTGCTCGGGGGTACCTTGCTCCAAGTGGTATTGACCTTGTCTGTATCCCGGCTTTCGTGGACGTGAAAATTGACGATTCGGAAAAAACGGCGATACGCTTCATCGTACTTCCGGCTTAAAATTCATTTTCAGGAAAAGGAGGTTTGGGGAGGATGAACAAGCAGGAACTGGTGGGTACTCTTGCGGAGGAGCTCAAAAAGGAGGGTATGGCTATCACCAAAAAGGACACTGCTCGCATCGTGGATACAATGCTTGAGGTTATCCAGAACGCTCTGCGGAAGGGTGAGAAGGTCCAGCTTGTGGGGTTTGGAACCTTTGGGGTGAAGAAGAGAGCAGGACGCAGGGGGAGAAACCCGCAGACTGGGAAGGAGATCCATATCCCTGAAACGAAAGTACCTTTCTTCCGTCCAGGAAAGCTCCTGAAGGAAGTCGTGAAGTGACGGCAATCCTCCACAGGGAAAGCTCTTTTCCCTGTGGGGGTCTCTTGTGTTTGTGGTGTTTCCCGAGTATACTCTTGAGAGTAGAGGTGCGCCCGTAGCTCAACAGGATAGAGCGTCGGCCTCCGGAGCCGAAGGTTGTGGGTTCAATTCCCGCCGGGCGCACCAGTTTTTTTGGGGTTTTCGGCGAGAGCGCCTCTCTGTCTTTATCGTACTCCCTCTGCGGGATGTTGCCACCGGGTTTTTCTCAAGAACGAATGAAGTGGCTTTTGGGCATGGTCCATGGTACAATTTCCCCAGAGCCTGGAGTCGCTTCAGGGGCACCGGGTTTTGAAGGGTGGGAGTACTACGGGTTCGGCTTGGGAACGGCAGAATCTCCCCGGAGGGACCTTGCTGTGGCGCCTGGGGAAGCGCGTACTTGCACCGTATTTCCTCAGTTTTCCCCTTGAGGTAGAGGGTGAGCTACCCCCTCCGCCTTTCCTGCTTGTTGCCAACCACCTCAGCGCTCTCGACCCCTTTCTCATTGACGCCCTTGTTCCATACCCGATTGTCTGGGTGGCCAACCGGCTGATTTTCGAGCACCCCTTTCTCGGTCCTCTGATCCGTGCCGTGGGCGCCATTCCCAAAAGAAAAGCCCTGCCCGACTGCCGCGCGGTCCGGGGTATCTTCCGGGTGCTGGAGAGAGGAGGAGTGGTGGGGCTTTTCCCTGAAGGAGGAATTCCCTGGAACGGGGTGAACCGGGGAGTGACTCCAGCAACGGAGAAACTCCTTGCCCGGCTCCAGGTTCCGGTGGTTTTCGCCCACATCCAGGGAGCTTGGATGCGCAAACCCCTCTGGGCAGACCACTCTCGCAGGGGTCCGGTGTTCATTCGCTTTACCCTCACCGCCTGTGGCTCTCTCCCGTCTTTCTGGCATTCTGAGTGGGAGTGGCAGAAGCGTCACCGGATTTCCTTTCAGGGGGAAAGACGGGCTGAGGGCATTGAACGGGTGGTGTTTTTCTGCCCCGCCTGTGGGAGGTTCCGCAGCATCATCGGGAAGGGGAACGAGGTGCTCTGCCTTTCCTGTCACAGGAAGTGGACCATCGATGCGTATGGCTTCATCGATGGGCTCACCCAGGAGGAATTCACCGCAAACCAGGAAAGTCTCCTTGGTGCTTTTTGCGAACACACCCCTGAAATCGTGTTCCCGAAGGTCCTCGTAACGGAGCGAACCTACCCTGGAGGGGCACTTCGGAGTTTTTCCTTCGGTCCGGTTGTGGTGAACCGGGAAGGACTGCTTGTCCGGGGGAAATTCTTCCCGTTCTCTGAGATTCGCGGTGAGAATACCTTTCTGAAGAAGGTTTTTGAGTACACCTCTGGCAGGCACCTCATACGCTTCCACTTGGAAAAAGACGCTTTCTTGCTTCTGAGTCTTGTGCGGTTGCGGAAAGGCGATGTTGTCCGGTGCCTTTCCTCGCCTTCCCTCCGTTGACTTTTCCTCGCTTTGTGCTATAGTTTCTGTAAAAGGTGCGTCGAAAGACGATGAAGGGGAGTAGTAGGGGAGTCTGAAGAGGTGCAGAGAACCGGGGAAGGTGGAAGCCGGTCCTCTTCTTCCCTGAATCCGCCCTGGAGTTGTGGGTACGAACGGGAGTAGTGCCCAACGCGCTTTAGGCGCGTTAGCGTTTTGAGGGTGGGCAACCACCGAAGAAGGGTGGCACCGCGGGAGAGCTCTCGCCCCTTGGGCGAGAGCTTTTGTTTTCTGGAGGAGAGACACAATGGAAGTTCCCGAGGTTCCCCAGTACCTTCTGGGGACAGAAAAGGAGGTTTTCCTCTGTCCCTTCCCCGTGGCCTGGGGACGAGAGGCGATGGTAGTCAGCTGCTTTTCTCCGGGAGATACGGTGGTGTGTCTGGTCTCTGGAGAAAGGGGAGAACACTGGGTCAGGGTTGCCGAGGGCTTCGGGCTTTCGGTCATCCGCCTTGAGGGATATGGAGGGAAGCCTCCACAGGTGGAGGACCTTTATCTCCTCTTTGAGGCCGAGAAGGCAAGCTCCATCAAAGGGGTGTTCGTCACCCATGTGGGGAGGGAGGAGCCTTTCGCTGTTGAGCTTGAGGCTCTGGGAAGGGTGTGCAGGTCTTTTGATGTGCTGTACGCCCTTGATGTGAGCGAGTCCTTTGGGGTTTTCCCCCTGTCCCTGGACGAAAGCGCTGTGGATGTGGCGGTGGTGGAGAGTCCGTTGCTTTCCAGGAACCGTTCACTCCTTGTTGTGGGGGAAAAGACCTGGAGGGCGAAGCCTTCAGCCCGCTGCCCCCTTTTTGATGGTGCATGGCATGGCGGCTTTCCCTTCGGTGACTTGTCTGAGGTTCCCTGAAGGAGTTGTGGAGGACGAGGTCCTTCTGGCCCTTGAGCGAGAAGGCATATGGAGCGGGAAGGTGGCAAAAAAAGGACAGAACCATCTGGGTGCGACACGGTGATGCCCTGAAGGTTGCTGAAACCCTGGGACTCTGCTTTTTGTCCTTGGAGAGGTCCTGAGAGGCAAGGGCCAGAAGGTGAATATTTCAACCATTCTTGCGGGAGTGGAGGTGGACTGGAGTGGCTGAAACCATTCGTATTCTCTGTGCCCATGGGGTTCCGGAGGACATGGTCAAGCGGCTTTCTGAAGAAATTGGACCGGTGGAGGTACTCTCCTCACACGATGAGGAAGAAATTCTCCAAGCCATTCAGGATAAGGATGTTTTTGTCGTCCGTTCCAAACCCCAGGTGACTGCCCGCATCATCGAAAATGCCCCAAGGCTCAAGGTTGTTGCCCGTCCTGGAGTGGGAACGGATAACATCGACAAGAGGGCCTGCGAAGCTCGAGGCATTCAGGTCATCAATACTCCCGAAGCTTCGGCTTCAAGTGTTGCCGAACTCACTGTGGGACTGGCCATCGCCCTTCTGCGCCATCTGTACCTCACCTGTGCGTTCCTGAAAGAGGGGAAGTGGGCCAAGGGCCAGTACACGGGGAAGACCATCGAGGGGAAAACCTGGGGGGTTGTGGGCTTTGGCAGTATCGGCCGAAGGGTAGCGGAAATCGTGAAGGCCATGCGGGCGGAAGTCCTCGCCTACGACCCGTATGTTCCGGAAGAAGAATTCACCCGGCGGGGAGTCAAACGAGCCTTCCGGCTTGAGGAGCTCCTTGAGCGAAGCGACATTGTCTCGCTCCATGTGGTCTTAAATAGTGAGACCACGGGTCTTTTCTCTGAAGAGATGCTCCGGAAGATGAAAAAAGGTGCGTACCTCATCAACACCTCGCGGGGGAAGGTAATCGACCAGAAGGCTCTCCTTCAGGTGCTTCGGGAAGGACACCTTGCCGGTGTGGCTCTGGATGTATACGAAACCGAGCCACCTCAGGACCTTGAGCTTCTCACCCATGAGAACGTCATCTGCACGCCCCATATTGGGGGAAGCACCGAGGAAGCGTTCCTCAACGCCACGGAGGTTTTGGTGAATAAACTCAAGGCGCTGTTTCGCCTGGGAGAGGGGGTTCCAATCGGGTACTGATGGAAAAGCCCTTTGAAGTCCTCGACCACACTGCGGATATCGGTCTTGTAGCCTGGGGAAGGTCCCTGGAGGAGCTTTTCGCGAACGCCGCGCTGGGAATGTTTTCTCTTATCGGGGCGTTAGAAAAGGTAGATGGGGGGTTCACGGCAGAAGTTGCCGTTGAGGGAAGCGACTACGAGGACCTTCTTGTGACCTGGCTCAATGAGCTGCTCTACCTTTTCGAAGCTGAGGAAGTGCTTCTCAAGGCCTTTGACATCCAGGAACTCGGGCAGTATTACCTCAGGGCTCGGGTTTCCGGAGAACCCCTGGACTTTGAGAGACACGAGCTTTTCCGGGTGGTGAAGGCCTGCACGTACCACGAGGTGAAAGTGGAGGAAGTTGAGCCAGGGCTTTTCCGGGCACAGGTATACTTCGATATCTGAAAGGAGGTTGAGCATATGGCTGAGTGGAGTGGGCCACTGCAGAAGATAGACGACTGGCGCTGGCGAATTCCCAAAGACTACAAACACGGCATGAAGGTTGAGGGAGTCATTTACGCCAGTGAGAAGATGATTAAGGCTATTCGGAAGGACCAGGCCCCGGAACAGGTGGCCAACGTCGCCTTTCTCCCGGGGATTGTGGGGAAGTCGCTGGCCATGCCCGATATCCACTGGGGGTATGGGTTCCCTATTGGGGGTGTGGCGGCCACCCTTTTCGGGGAAGGGGTGATTTCCCCGGGGGGTGTGGGGTTTGACATCAACTGTGGGGTTCGGGTAGTGAAGACGAACCTCACAAAAGACGAGGTTCTCCCTCGCCTTGAAAAGCTCCTTTCGGTTCTTTTCCGGAACATTCCCTCCGGTGTGGGTTCGGAGGGCAAGCTTTCCTTTTCACCAGCAGAACTCCGCAAGGTCATGACCCAGGGAGCGCAGTACGTGATTTCCCGGGGGTTTGGCTGGCCGGAGGACAAAGACCACATCGAAGAGGGTGGAGCCATGGAGGGAGCTGATCCTGATGCGGTGAGCGACAAGGCCATTGAGCGGGGAAAGGACCAGCTTGGAACACTGGGTTCGGGGAACCACTTCCTGGAGATTGAAGTGGTGGAGCGAATCTTTCGCCCGGATATTGCGGAAGTTTTCGGGCTCTTTGAGGGACAGGTCATCATCATGGTCCACACCGGTTCCCGGGGGTTTGGACACCAGATCTGTACCGACTACCTCCAGAAGATGCAGAACGCCATGAACCGCTATAGTATCAAGGTTCCGGACCGGCAGCTCGCCTGTGCACCACTTGACTCTCCGGAGGGACGAGGGTACTTCGCGGCCATGGCCTCGGCGGCGAATTTTGCCTGGGCAAATCGCCAGCTCATCACCCACTGGATCCGCGAGTCTTTCGAAGAGGTTTTCGGGAAGTCAGCCCGGGCCCTTGGGATGGAGGTCCTGTATGACGTTGCTCACAACATCGCCAAGATTGAAGAACACGAGGTTGACGGAAAACGCCTGAAACTCTGTGTGCACCGCAAGGGGGCGACCCGAGCTTTTGCCGCAGGTCACCCTGCAGTCCCCGAGCGTTTCCGAAGCGTCGGTCAGCCCGTGCTCATCCCAGGGGATATGGGTACAGGGTCGTATATCCTGGTGGGGACGGAACTCGCCATGAGGGAAACCTTCGGGTCCACCTGTCACGGAGCCGGGCGGGTGATGAGCCGCTCTGAAGCCGATCGGACGTCCCGTGGCCGGGACATCGCCGCAGAACTCGAGAAGCAGGGTATTCTGGTTATGGCCGAGAGCAAGGCAACTTTGAGGGAGGAAATTCCCGAGGCCTACAAGGACGTGGGAGAAGTCGTTGAGGTTGTGGAGCGGGCAGGAATCTCGAAAAAGGTGGCCTACGCCCGACCTCTGGGAGTCATCAAGGGTTGAAGGAGAGAGTGACCATGCTTGACTGGAAGTGGGTGCGGGAACACCGGGAGGATGTCGCCGAGGCACTCAGGAAACGGGGCATGAGCACAGAGCTTCTGGACACCCTCTTTGCCCTTGACGAAAAGCGAAGGGTACTTCAGAGAGAAGCCGATGCCTTAAAACAGCGGAAGAATCAGCTGGCCAAGACCATCGGGGCCCTGAAGCGGGAAGGAAAAGACCCCGGGGCACTTCTTGCTGAAGGCGGGGAGATTTCCGAACGCCTCGAGTCCATCGACCGGGAACTTAAGGAGGTGGAGGAAGAGTGGAAGGAGAAGCTCCTCTTCCTCCCCAATATTCCCCACGAGAGCGTTCCGCTTGGGAATGGTGAAGAGGACAACGTGGAGGTTCGCCGGTGGGGGGAACCGAGGGAGTTCACCTTCCCTCCCCGGCCTCACTGGGAAATTGGGGAGACTCTCAACATCCTTGACTTTGAGCGGGGGGCGAAGATTGCCTCTTCACGTTTCACCGTCCTCAAGGGTGCAGGGGCGCTCCTTGAGCGGGCGCTCATCAACTTCATGCTCGACCTCCATACCTTAAAACACGGATACCGGGAGATTTTCCCGCCTTTCCTTGTGAACACGAAGACCATGACCGGGACAGGGCAGCTCCCGAAGTTCTTTGACGACCTCTACCACTGTCAGGATGACCTTCACCTCATCCCCACTGCAGAAGTTCCGGTGACGAACCTCCACGCTGATGAGATCCTCGAAGAGGACGACCTTCCCATCTACTATGTGGCCTACAGCGCCTGTTTCCGACGGGAGGCAGGTTCTTACGGGAAAGACGTTCGGGGGCTCATCCGCCAGCACCAGTTTAACAAAGTGGAGCTTGTGAAGTTTGTCCACCCCGATACCTCGTACGATGAGCTTGAGGAACTCGTGCGGGATGCGGAAGAGGTACTTGAGCTTTTGGGGCTTCCCTACCGGGTGGTGACCCTCTGCACCGCTGATTTGGGCTTTGCTGCGGCGAAAACGTACGATATCGAGGTGTGGTTGCCGTCTCAGGGGAGGTACCGGGAGATTTCTTCCTGCAGTAACTTCGAGGACTTCCAGGCCCGCCGGGCCAACATCCGTTTCCGTTCGTACACGGGAAAGCTCCACTACGTGCACACTCTGAACGGTTCAGGTCTTGCGGTGGGGAGGACACTTGTGGCGATTCTTGAGAACTACCAGCAGGAAGACGGAACGGTTGTTGTGCCTGAGGTGCTCCGCCGGTACATGCATGGCATCGAAATCCTCACCCCGGAACTTGAGGTGAAGTAGATGGAGCGACTCGGTATTGGCATCGTGGGTTTTGGCTTTATCGGGAGGGTCCACGCTCTGGCGTTTTCGGCCCTCCCTTTTTACTACAGTGATCTTCCCTTTCTCCCCGAGATTCGGGGCATCTGCACTTCCCGGGAGGAGACGGCAAGAAAGGCGAAAGAGGAGACCGGGATTCCTTTTGCCACCCATCGTGTTGAGGAGCTCCTTGAAAGGGAAGACATTGACGTTGTCGTGGTGGCCACACCCAATGCTCTTCACCTTCCGGTTGTGGAACAGGCTGCAAAGGCACAAAAGCACATCTACTGCGACAAACCCCTGGCGCTCAACCTCAGGGAAGCCGAGAGGATCCAGGAAATCGTGACGCAAAGCCGCGTGGCCTTCGGGATGGCCTTTCAGAATCGTTTCGTTCCTGCAATCCTGCGGGCAAGAGAACTCATAAACGAGGGGTTTCTGGGTGAGGTGGTCCGGGTTCGGGCCCAGTACCTCCATTCTGGGTACAACGATCCCCGGCGTCCTATGAGCTGGCGTCTCCGGAAAGACCTTGCGGGAGGCGGTGCCCTGGCTGATCTGGGGTCACACCTCATCGACCTTGTCCATTACCTTCTGGGAGCATTTGTGGTGACGGGAGCCCGGGGGAAGACCTTCATCACGAAGCGCCCCAGAAATCCTGAAGGGGAAGACTTCGAGGAGGTTCTTGTTGATGACTGGGCAGAGGTCTCTGGAGTCCTTGCAAACGGTGCGCCGTTGACTATTGAGGCCAGTCGCTTCGCCACGGGAAGCTGCGACGAGCTGCGTCTTGAGATTGAAGGAATGGAGGGTGCCGTCCGTTTCAATTCGATGCAGCCGAATTTCCTTGAGGTTTACGATGCTCGGGAGAGAGGCGGTCCATACGGGGGGAACCGGGGATTCAAACTCATTGAATCAGTCCATCAGTACCCCTACCCGAATCGCATTCCCGGGAAATTCGCCATCGGTTGGGTTCGCCCGCACATTGCCTGCGCCCACGATTTCCTTTTGCGGATTGCCGGACAACCTTCCCTTGGGGCAACCGTTGCGGATGGGGTTTTCGTTCAAAGGGTGCTTGAGAGTGCTTACGCCCTTTCGGGGTATTGAAGGCATGAGGTTTCCATGGTATACTACCCCTGTCCTGGAGAGGTGGCCGAGTGGCTGAAGGCAATCGCCTGCTAAGCGATTAGGCGGACGAAAATCCGCCTCGAGGGTTCGAATCCCTCCCTCTCCGCCAGAGCTCCGAAGGAGGAACCATGCGCAGCTACAGGAAGGAACTCTGGTTCAACATCCCCACGCGACGGGCCTTCGTGAACATCACCCCCCTCCTTGAAGACTGTGTCCGCGAAAGCGGCATCAGGGAAGGGCTTCTCTTGTGCAATGCCATGCACATCACGGCAAGCGTCTTCGTGAACGACGACGAAGAAGGATTGCTCGAGGATTTCGAGCGGTGGCTTGAGAAGCTTGCCCCTGAAAAGCCCTATGAGCAGTACCGCCACAATGTCGGCGAGGACAACGCCGATGCCCACCTCAAGCGGACCATCATGGGGCGGGAAGTGGTCATTGCCATCACTGAAGGAAAACTCGACCTTGGTCCCTGGGAGCAGGTGTTCTACGGAGAGTTTGACGGGAAGCGCCCCAAGCGGGTGCTAGTGAAAATTCTCGGGGAATAGGACCCTGACATGCTGAAAAAAAGCCCTTCTGTGCTACAATGACGGAAAAGGGAGGAAGGGGGGAGTACTCGTGGCCATTTCGAGGTTCCTCGAGGAGAATCGGGTGAGCATGTCCCTGGCGGTGCTTGCGGTTGTTTTCGTGATTCTTGCCGTGGTCTTCTCTATCTCGGCCATGGTTTCTGCAGTGCAACTCCAGGTGGGAGCTACCGCTGGGGCTGTGGCAGGAGTGGCGGTCTTTGGTATCCTCAGCGCCATCTTTCAGCTTCTTGTTCTCTACCAGTGGTCCCGGGCCATCAACACCAATGTAACCAATACCCGGGATGTTTTCCTGAACCTCAAGGACCATCTGGAGGACCCTCTCCGGGGGGAGATAGGATTTTTCGCCAACCGGAGTGAGGAGTTCATCGTGCAGACCTGGCCGTTCTGGGTCTACCTTGTGTTCTATGTCATTGGGCTCTTCACCGGGGTGTACGCCATCGTCTTCAACATCCTGGCGTTCATCTTTCTTGCCGTGTACCTCTCCTTTGTGTTCCGTTCCATCGGGAAGCTCTCCGACCTTAAGGACAAGCTCTACCAGTACCTTGAGGACAAATACGGTGTCCGCCTCACCGGAAGGGTCTTCCGGGTCCCGCGGCGAAGCATTGCTCTTTTCATCATCCTGGGTATCATCACCTTTGCCATTTACTGGCTGTACCTTCTTGTGAAGCTCTCAAGCGAAATCAACCAGTACCTTTCTACCGATGAGACCCTCCGGCGGGAAGTCGAGGAAGCGCTGAGCCGGGTTTCCTGATGCTGTATCCGGTTATCGTCTTCAACCTGGTGTTCTTTGTGGCCACCGTGGCAAGCGGTGGCTTTACTCTTCCTAACCTCTTGCGCCTTGGGGCCAAATATGGACCGCTCATTGCCTCAGGAGAGTGGCAGAGGCTCCTCATCTGCATTTTTCTCCACGGAAATGTCTGGCATCTCTTCTTCAATACGTACGCTCTCTTCCAGCTTGGGCGGCTTGTCGAGGGCATTTACGGGTACCGGAAGTTCTTCGTGGCCTATGTACTCTCTGGGCTTTCAGGGAGTTTCCTCTCGTACCTTGTGAATTTCCGCCAGATTGGCGTGGGAGCGAGTGGGGCCATCTTTGGTCTTGCGGGACTCCTTTTTGCCGGAGGACTCAAGTACCGGAATACGTCGCTGCATCGCCTCGGCATGGGCATTCTCCCTTTCATTTTCATCAACCTTCTCATTGGCTTCACCTTTCCGGCAATCGATAACGCTGCCCATGTGGGTGGGCTTCTCGCTGGTATGGGCCTTGGGTGGGTTCTTGCTCCCGGGTTTTCGGGGCTTTCCTGGAAACGATGGGGGGAACGGTTGCTCTACGGGGCCTGTATTGTTTTTGTGGCTTTGAGCGTTGCTACCTTTTTCCTCCCGGGTCTTTCACAGCGTGCCGTTTCTCTGGAGGGCGTGATCGCTTTCCACAACCGGGTTCGGGATATCCTCGTGACCATTGAGGGTGGGGAGGTCCCTTCTCGCTATGCTGTGGAGTCCCTGCACCCTCCTGACCGGGAGGCCCGGAAAATCAAGGAGCTTCTCAAGCGGTTCCTTGAGGAGGGAAATGGAGAGCGCCTTGAAGAGGTTGAGGAGGTGTTCCTCCGGTGGCGGAGGAGTGTCCTGAAAAAGTACGAGGGCATTGTCTTTGAGCGAGAGTCCGAATGATGTGGCTTCTCCTTGCAGTGCTTGCCCTTGGTTTCCTTGTGGGGAGGCTGGTGCGGTCCGGTCTGGCTAGAAGAACAGGGAAAACCCTGAGCACCGTGGGGCTTTTGTTCCTGCTTTTTGCCATGGGGGTTCGCCTGGGGCAGGAGGAGTTCCTGCGGATGAAGCTGGCTTCTTTCGGTCTTTCGGCGCTGTCTCTGGCTTTCGCTGCAGGGGCTGGAGCGGTGGTTGTTGCAGGCCTTGCGGAACGAATGGTGAGAAAGAGGAAACGGCTGTGATTGGCATTGTGCTCAGTCTGGGTGCAGGAATACTGTTCGGTTTTTCCGGCCTTTTCCCCTCCACTCTTGAAGGCTTTCTGGAGCGATGGATTGACGTTTCCCTCTATGTGCTCGTTTTCGGCGTGGGGATGGAGCTTGCGTGGGAGAGCAAAGCCCTTGAGGAGATTCGGTCGCTGGGATTGCGGGTATTCCTCCTGCCGCTTGCGGCCATGGTTGGAAGTCTTTCTGGGGCGGCATTCGTTGCGCTTTGTTCTCCGATGACTCTCAGGGAGTGCCTCGCCGTGGCTTCGGGGTTTGGCTGGTATTCTCTTTCGGGGGTCCTTCTGGCTCGCTTGGGGAATCCCTCTCTGGGACTTTTCGCCTTTGCCACCAACGTCTTCCGGGAAATTCTCACCCTTGTGAACCTCGAGTGGGTGTATCGGGTCTTCGGGGGATGGGCGGCGGTGGCCCTGGGCGGCGCAACGAGTATGGACACAACCCTTGGGGTGCTCTCACGGGTCAGCGGGGGGAAACTCGTCCCCCTTGGGGTGGTGAGTGGGGTACTGCACTCCCTCTGCGTGGCTCCGTGCGTGATGTTTTTCTCAAGGTTTCTGTAGGGCTGTGTGTTTTCGCGCCCCTATGAGGGGTCTGCACACGCGCGGTTTTTGCCCGCCCTCTTTGCCTGGTAGAGGCAGCGGTCGGCTCTGTCGAGAAGGGAGTCGGCGGAGTCGCCTGCATTTGCAGTGGCAACCCCAATGCTTACGGTCACTGTTTGAAATGGAAAGGCGGTGTGTTCCACAGCCTGCCGTGTTCTTCGCCTTTACTCGTTATGACTCAGGATACCAAGCAATGCTCGCTTGTTGTAGATTCTCCCGGAGGAACTGTGCGAGTTTCCTGAATGCCTGGGCCCGGTGGCTCACGCGGTTTTTGACTTCTGGGCCGAGTTCGGCGAAGGTCTTTTCAAAGGGTGGGAAGACGAAAACCGGATCGTACCCGAATCCCCGGTCTCCCCGAGGTTCTTCAGCGATGAAGCCCTCGCAGGTTCCCTCAAAAACCTTTTCTCCCCCCGGCCATACCAGGGCGACAACGCACACGAAACGGGCGGTACGCTGTGCGCGAGGAACGTCCTGGAGCTTTTGCAAAAGAAGCTCGATGCGCTCACGCTGGGAAAGCCCGGTCCCTCCAAAACGGGCAGAATACACTCCGGGAAGCCCTCCTAAAGCATCGACTTCAAGCCCTGAATCTTCTCCAGCTGAAAGCAGTCCCGTTTTTTCAAACCCTGTCCGGGCTTTGATAAGGGCATTCGCCAGGTATGTTTCCCCGGTTTCTGCAACGTCACCGATATCGGCAACGTCGTAGATGCTCTTTGCCTCGATGCCGAAAGGTCTGAGGATGTCCTGTATCTCGACGAGTTTTCCTGTGTTTTTCGTGACAACGTACACCGTGGGTCTCATGGAAGGCCCCGATCGAGGAGTTTCCGCTCCAGAGTCAGGATTTCCTGGATGCCCCTCTGGGCAAGGTCGAGGAGGGCATTCAGGGTCTCCCGGGAGAAAGGCTCCTTTTCGGCTGTTCCCTGGACTTCCACGAGTTTTCCACTTCCGGTCATCACCACGTTCATATCCACCTGAGCCACAGAGTCTTCCTCGAAGTTGAGGTCAAGGAGCATTTCGCCGTTCACGATGCCCACGCTCACCGCAGCAAGGTAGTCCCGCACGATACCCCGTTCCGGGAGCGTTCCCCGATCAAGGAGGTTCCACAGGGCATCCACGAGGGCTATGAAGGCGCCGGTTGTGGCCAGCGTCCGCGTCCCTCCATCGGCCTGAATGACGTCGCAGTCCACAAGGATGGTCCGCTCTCCGAGTTTTTCAAGGTTCACCACCGAACGCAGGGCTCTTCCGATGAGGCGCTGGATCTCATGGGTCCGCCCACCGATTTGCCCTTTCACAGCGTCCCGGATGTTCCGGGTTGTGGTGGCACGGGGGAGCATAGCATACTCGGCGGTAATCCAGCCCTGGCCCGTGTTGCGGAGGAACTGGGGTACCCGGTCTTCGACGGATATGGCGCACACAATACGGTTATTCCCCGCTTCGATGAATACGGACCCTTCGGCGTACTTCAGGTAGTTTCGCACAACGCTGATTGGCCGGAGTTCATCTGGTCGCCGCCCATCGCTCCGCATGGATGTCCTCCCTTTGAGATACTGTCCGAGTTCCTGAAAACTACTGAACTTTTGCAATGATGCGCTCGTCCCTTCGCAGAGGCGCAGAAATGTCGATGTGACCGCAGAGGGTTTGAGTTTCTTTCCCATCGATGAGGATTTTCACCGCTTCGATTTCGGGAAAGGCGGTCAGGGTGTCCACAATGGCGTACACGCTCAGGAATTCCTGCGACGCTCCCCCTGACTGGTTTTTCGCCATCTCAGCGCTGAGGTCGACGTAAGCCGTTCTCCCTTCCACAAAGACAGCATTGAGACGGGTTCCGGAGGGCAGGGCGTTGAAGAGGTCTTTGTTCTCCGGACCCTTCAAGAGCTCCCCGATCACCCGTTCCATCCACCGTTCGTCTTTTGTAATCCGTCTCTTCTCCCCTACTAAAGCAGTGAAGTCGGCGTTGGCGAAGTACACCACAACCTCCATCTCCTCTCCGCGGGGGATGAAAATCCCGGTGGGACGGGGGGTTTCGGAAGGAGGCTGGCGGAAGAGGCGCAGAAGCATCTCGCTTCCGTACACCACACCGAAGAAGAGGAGCACCCCAAGCAGGATGTAGAGAAGCGCTTGCCAGGAGAACGTCCGCTTTTTCCGTCTCTTTTTCTTCGTCCTGTATTTCCACTCCTCCATGGTTTTCTATCCTCCAAGGAGCTTGGCAAGCTCGGGGCTTTTCGCAAAGGCCTCTATGGCATCGGCAATCCCCCGGGCGATACGGTCCTGGAAGGAAGGCGAGGCGAGTTTCTTCGCTTCACCGGGGTTACTCAGAAACCCGACCTCTACGAGGCATGCCGGATAGAACATGTGACCGAGAACCACAAGAGGCGCTTCCTTCACTCCCCGGGCAGTAAGGCCGGTCTGACTGGCGACACGCTGCACCACAAGGTCTCCCAGTTTGGCGCTCGCCTCACGGCTCTTCAGGTAGTAGGCCGAGGTGTAGATGGAATTGAGTTTCTCGAGGTTTTCAGAAAAGGTTGTTTGCTCGGCAAGAAAGGGGGCATTTTCCCGCTGGGCCACATCGAGTGCTCCTTCGCCCCGGGGCTTCGTCCCTCCCACAAAGACCTCGATACCGCTTGCTTTTGGGTTTGGTGAGGCATTGCAGTGGATGCTCACAAAAGCAAAGGGGTTTTTGCTGTTGGCCAGGCGGTACCGGTCGTCAAGAGTGGGATAGGTGTCATCCTCCCGGGTCATGTACACCTCGTATCCCCGGGCCCTAAGGATATCCCGCACTCTTTTTGCGATTTCAAGGACGATGGTTTTCTCCTGGTACCCGTTGTGGACACATCCCGGGTCGTTCCCCCCGTGTCCTGGGTCGAGCACCACGACGTTACGGTTGATGACCTCGAAAGAGGGACTGGGTGTGGGAGAGAACGCGGGTGTGGGGGATGGACGTGGTGAAGGAGAAGGCTTCGGAGAAGGGGATGTTACCGGAGAGGGAGGAACCTCCTCAGTGACCTCCACAAGGCTCCTCAGGTCAAAGTATGCCCGGGGGTTTCCTCCATTGAGCTTTCCCTCCCGAACCTGAATGGCCCCCCGGAAGGCGATGTTCGCCTCGACCTGCCCGTTCTTCTCCTCAAGCGTTATGGTCCCCACCCGTGGGTCGTTGACGGCAATGGGAGAGGCGACGTTCCCAAGGCTACAGTTGCGGAAGAGAATGGTCACGGTGTTCCTCTCCCGGTCAATCTGGGAGGTGAAGGGAGGAACGCTACCCTGGAAGTCAAAGGTGATCCGGGTGCGCATTTCCTCATTGTACGAGGAAAAGCGAACGCCCGAAAGAATCGGTGCCCCAGCCCTGGGAGATGGGGCAAGTTGAGGGGCCTCTGGGGTGGGAGTTTCCTGCGTTCTTGTGGAGATGCGAAAGCCAAAAAGCTCGGCAAGAAGAGGGAGGGAGAGGTAGAGTTTGTTGTTCTCCACAAAGACTTTCCCCTCTAAGGGAACCTCCCGGTTGTCGGTAATCGCAACGCCCTTGTCCAGGGAGAGCACCCAGGAGGTTTTGCCGAATTTCAGGTTTGCTTTGTTCATGATGGGGGAGTAGTAAGCAACCCCCCCGATGTCCCGAAAAAGGTCTTCAACGGCGACGTAGAGCGTACCACCCCGGGAGACAACCCGGGCTCCGCTCTGGATACGCTCCCCGTTAACGGTGATGACCACCTGAGCTTCGCCCAGAGCTCCAAAGGCAAAAAGGACCAGAGCACTAAAAAGGAGGGATATCGTCAGCAGTTTCTTCATTGCCCTCAAGCGGGATGTCTTCGAGGTCCCCCAGGGGTTCTCCGCTCTCTTCATCGGAGAAGGTCCCAAAACGCTCCACATCGATGTCTTGTGAGAAGTCGATGATGTCCTGGTCGCTTGAAGCTGCACCCCGGGGAGCACTGAGGAACTGGATGTTTTCAGCCCGGATTTCGTAGGAAGTGCGTTTCCCACCATTTCGGTCTTCCCAGGAGCTGGAACGGAGGGCGCCCACAACCGCAACCCTGCTCCCCTTGTGGAGGTAACGGGCACAGAGCTCAGCGAGTTTGGACCAGGCAGCGACCGTGATGTAGGTAACCTCTTCAACCGGGCCGCTCTTCCCCTGGTACCGCCGATTCATGGCCATTCGGAAGCGGCAGACTGGTGTCCCCTGAGGGGTGTACCGGAGTTCGGGGTCCTTGGTGAGGTTTCCGATGCCGAAAAAATAGTTAATATCTCTGGCCATGTATCGATACCCCCATTCGTGTTCTCCCTTTTGAGTTTAGCACAGGGAGGGGCGAAGGGAAAAGACTCTCTCCGAAATTTCCTCCTGGTGTTTGAATAGCGGTTTTTTGGGCTTTCTCCAGGGTGGGGGTGACGTTTTTGTCTTCCCCTCGACGGATGGGAAAGCTTTTTGTAGAATTAGGGAAGGGGTGATGGAGCTGGCTCGCGAGGCACAACTCCGGCGGACGACAAAAGAGACCGAAGTGGAGGTCTTTGTGAACATCGATGGTGCGCGACAGATCGACATTGTGCTCGATGTCCCGTTCTTCCCGCATCTCCTTGAGGCTCTGGCGTTCCACGCAGGGTGGGATCTTGTGCTCCGGGCCGAGGGAGACCAGAAACGTGTTGACAACCACCATGTTGTGGAAGATGTGGGAATAGTCCTTGGAGAAGCTCTACACCAGTGCCTTGCAGACAAAAAAGGTCTTCAGCGCTTCGGTTCGGCTTTCGTCCCCATGGACGAGGCTCTGGGGATGGCCGTGGTGGACCTCAGCGGGCGTCCCTACCTCGTTTACGATGTCCCTTCGTCTTTGGGGCCGAAGGTGGGGGATTTTGAGGTCGTCCTCCTTGAGGAGTTCCTCCGATCCTTTACCTCCTTTGCGCGTTTCACTCTCCATGCTAAAATATGGTGGGGAAAAAATGCGCACCATGCTTTTGAGGCGCTCTTTAAAGCTACTGGCCGGGCGCTGCATGAGGCAGTGCAGGTCCGGGGAGATGTCCTTCCGTCGACCAAAGGAATTCTGTAGGAGAGGATGGTTATGATCGCCATTGTGGATTACGGGATTGGCAATCTCCGCAGCATCGCCAAGGCCCTGGAGCGTCTTGGGAAAACCGTCGAGGTCACCAGCAACCCCGAGCGCCTTGGGGCTGCAGAAGCCATCATTCTTCCTGGTGTGGGGTCCTTTGGAGAAGCCATGGAGAATATGGAGAAGGGTCAGATTGTATCTGTTCTTCGCCAGATGTTTGACGACGGGAAACCCATTCTCGGCATCTGTCTTGGGTTGCAACTCCTCTTTGAACGGAGTCAGGAGGCCCCCAAAAAGAAGGGCCTTGCCCTGATCCCTGGAGAGGTGCGAAAGCTCCCCCCGACCACGAAGGTTCCTCACATGGGCTGGAACCGGATTTACTTCAAGCGGCAGGCGCCGCTCACCGAGAACATCCCCCAGGGGCGCTTTTTCTATTTCGCTCACTCGTTCTACGTCCTTCCTGAAGACGAGTCCTGTGTGGTGGGCATCTGCAACTACAATGTGACCATCCCGGTGGTGGTGAACGTCGGCAACCTTTGGGGTGTACAGTTCCATCCCGAAAAGAGTGCCACCTGGGGTATGAAATTCCTTGAGAACTGGGTGAGGAGCATCGATAGCAATGCTTCTTATTCCGGCAATTGACCTCTTCGCCGGGCGGGTAGTTCGTCTCACCCAGGGGGACTACCAGCGCCTTGAGGTCTACCACGATGACCCCCTCATCGTGGCAAAACAGCTTGAAGAAGAGGGAGCGCCTATGCTCCATGTGGTGGACCTTGAGGGAGCAAGGGCTGGGGAGCCCCGGAACTTCCCGAGTGTGGCAAGCATCGTGAAGAGTGTGCGCATTCCCGTCCAGGTGGGTGGAGGTATCAGGACGCTTGAAGTCCTTCGCCGTTATCTCGACCTTGGGGTGGCCTTCCCCGTGGTGGGGAGCGTCGTGGTGAAGGACCCGGAGACATTTGCGGAGATGCTCAAAGTGGGGGGCGAGCGCCTCACTGTGAGCCTGGATGTGCGGGATGGCGTACTTGCGGTTTCAGGATGGACCGAGGGGACGTCTCTGCGGGCTTCGGATCTTGCCCGGGAACTCCACGAAAGAGGTGTCACCCGTTTCATTCTGACCGATGTGACCCGGGATGGAACGCTTGAGGGCGTGGATGGTGAAAGCATCCGGAGGTTCATCGAGGACAGCGGGGTATCAGTAATTGTTGCTGGAGGTGTGCGGGGGATAGAGGACATTCTCCTTCTTCAGACCATCCCTGGAGTTTCTGGGGTTATTCTGGGGAAGGTGCTCTATACAGGTCGAGTGAGTTTCCGGGAAATCCTTGAGCGTGCAGGAGGAAGGCAATGTTAGCCAAGCGGATTATTCCCTGTCTTGACGTGAAGGAAGGTCGGGTGGTCAAGGGAGTCCACTTTGAGAACCTCAGGGATGTGGGTGATCCGGTGGAGCTGGCCAAGCGCTATGAGGAAGAGGGAGCAGATGAGCTGGTCTTCCTTGACATCACGGCGTCCTATGAGCAGCGCGAGATCATGATTCACGTGGCGGAAAAGGTCGCCGAGGTGCTCACCATTCCTTTCACCGTGGGGGGAGGTATCGGAAGCGTCGAACACGTGAGCAAGCTCCTGAAAGCAGGAGCGGACAAGGTTTCCATCAACACCCAGGCGGTCTTAAATCCCAACCTCATCACCGAGCTTGCTGAGCGTTTCGGGAGCCAGTGTGTGGTGGTGGCGATTGACGTGAAGCGGACCTGGGACCGGATTACCTCCCGGAGCTACTGGGAGGTCTTCATCAACGGGGGAAGAACCCCCACAGGGAAGGATGCCATTGCCTGGGCGCAGCAGGTAGAACGGCTGGGTGCAGGGGAAATCCTCTTGACCAGCATGGACACCGATGGGACGCAATCGGGGTACGATATCAGTCTCACGCGGAAAATTGCCGAGAAAGTGAAGATTCCCGTTATTGCGTCTGGAGGAGCGGGAAAACTTGAGCATCTCGCCGCAGTTCTGCAGGAAGGTAAAGCCGATGCGGCGCTTGTAGCCTCGATTTTCCATTACCGTCATTACACCATTCCTGAGGCCAAGGCTTTCTTGCGGAAACGCGGTATCCCGGTGCGGATGGAGGATTGAATGGGCGTTTTTGAGGAGCTCCGCTTCGACGAACACGGGCTTATCCCCGCGGTGGTCCAGGATGCGGTCACGGGGAAAGTCCTCATGGTGGCCTACATGAACGAGGAGGCCCTTCGGAAGACCTTAGAGACACGAACCACCTGGTTCTACAGCCGGAGCCGAAAAACCCTCTGGCACAAGGGGGAAACAAGTGGCCACGTGCAGCATGTTGAGCGGGTCTATGTGGATTGTGACCGGGATTGCCTCCTCGTCCAGGTGCGGCAGGAAGGCGTGGCCTGCCACACGGGGTTTTTCTCGTGCTTCCACCGGATGGTTGAGGGGACAGAGATTTTAGAGCCCCGGGCATCCTGCCCCGCCTCGCCACTTCTGGCCTTCCTGGGGGATTTGTTCTCGATTATTGAGGAGCGGGCAAAGCACCCCTCTCCCTCCTCGTACACGGCGAGGCTTCTTGCCGAGGGGAAGGAGAAGATTCTCCGGAAAGTTGCCGAAGAAGCCACTGAGGTCCTTCTTGCCGCCTTTGAGGGAGAAGAAACCCGCAGGGACCACCTCCGGTATGAGGTGGCCGACCTCCTGTATCATCTCCTTGTCTTGCTGAAACACGAAGGCCTGACGTATGTCGAGGTCATGGAAGAGCTGAGCAGTCGGCATATCAAGGCTCAAGCGACCACATCCTGAGGTGATGCCCCTTTGCAAAGGAAAACCTGGAAAGCCCCCTTAGGGCTCCTTGTCGTTTTCTTGGTTCTGGAGTTTCTGGTCTCCTCTGTGGCTTTTGCCCAACTCACCCCAGTCACCTGGGGGGATTTCCTGAAGTCCCTGAACGGTATCCTTGAGACTTCGCTCTCGCTTCCTCCGGGGAAAAGGTCGGCCGATCCGGTTGTGCGCCTTGAGGCGGTGAAGACCATCCTCCAGGCGCTCTCCTACGATGACCTTCTGTCCTTTGTGGATACCCGGGGTGTGGTCTTTCGAGACATCGGGGATATCGGTGATGAAGACCGGCGCTGGCTTTTTCTGGCAGCATCTTTAGAACCACCCCTCATCCGGGGGGATATCTCCGGCAATGTCTTCCCAAAAAGGGTCCTGAGTACTCAGGAATTCACCATCATAAAGGAAACCCTGAAGAAATACGCCCGGGGGGATATCCGCTTTGAGCGCCGCAAAAGTATCCACCCCAACCTTGAGCTTGTGGTGAAGAAGTGGGGATTTTCTCCCCTTTCTCGGCAGACCGCCGGGCAACCGGTGGGCTCCTCTTTGGGGGTTTCCGGTGAGATGTTTCTCCTGCAGGTCGGTGCTTACGGAGAGAAAGAGCGGGCTCAGAGGGTGGCCGGGTGGCTCAAGGAACTCGGGTATTCCGCGAGTGTCGTCGAGGAAGGGGGGCTCTTCAAGGTTCGGGTTGGACCGTATAAAAAAGAGGAGCTTGCTGCTTTTCGGGCTCGCCTGGAGAAGCAGGGTTTTCCCTCGTATCCCGTGGCTTTAGGGGGAACCGGAAAGAGAGAGGAAGCCCTTCCTCCCGGACCCTTCTTTACCCTGGCTCTCATCTTTGACCCGCTTGATGCGCCATTCCGTCTCAGGGTTGCCCTGGCGAAGGACCAGGTGATGGACCGGGAAAAAACGAGCGACATTGCCCGGCGCCATGGGGCTCTCTTTGCCATGAACGCGAGTTTCTTTGCTGAAAACGGCGACCCCATAGGACTGCTCATGGTTGATGGGCGTATTCTCTCCGAACCCCAGAAAGGGTGGTACTCGGCAGGTTTTACCACGGAGAATCACCTCGTGATTGGGGAGACCCGTCTTGAGTGCAGGGCCATCGGGGAGGGAGGCGAGGTGGCGATTCAGGGCATCAACCGCCTGAACAACGGGGATGAGGTGACCTTCTACGACTTTTTCTTCGGTAATGAAACCCCTCCCCAGGAGGGGGTTGAGGTCATCGTTCGGGGTGGCGTGGTGCAGGAAATCCGCCTTGATGGGAAGGGGAAAACCCCTATCCCCCGGGATGGTTTCATTCTCCTTGGCCGGGGCCAGGGAGCGCAGAGGCTCCGCGAGGCTTTCCGGCTCGGCGACCGCGTGCGGGTGCGGATGACCCTCTTTTCTTCACCAGAACAGCTTGAGGAGTGGCGGAAAGTCCGGTATGCCGTGAGTGGAGGCCCGCTCCTTTTCTTCGAAGGGCAACCCGGGCCTTTTGGAGATTTCAATCCTGATATTGTGGCCAAACGACACCCCCGCACGGTGGTGGGGAACCTCGAGGATGGACGTGTGCTCTTTCTCATTGTCGATGGGAGGCGACCGGGCCACAGTGTGGGGATGACGATTGAGGAGCTCGTTGAGGAACTGAAGACGTACCGGATGAGATCTGCCCTGAATCTCGATGGTGGGGGGTCGACGACCTTCTACCTTGAGGGGAAAATCCTGAACCTTCCCTCAGACCTTCTGGGAGAACGCAAGGTTGCGTCGGCTATTCTGCTCTGTCCATGATTCGCGTTGGTGTCTGCGGTTTCCCAAGGAAGCGGGCTGAGCTCTTCCAGCACCTCGATGTGGTGGAAGTCCAGAAAACCTTTTACAACCTCGTTCCCCCAGAAAGTCTTGTCCGCCTTCGAGAGGAAGCTCCGCCGTCTTTCGTGTTCACCATGAAGGCTTTCCAGGGCATCACCCATCCGGCTTCCTCCCCCACGTACCGGCGCACCCGGCTTCCTTCGGGTTTTCGTCCCGAAAACCTGGGGTTCTTCCAGGACACCGAAGAGGTGGCAACGTGTGCTCGCTTCACCTTTGAAGAGGCGGTGGCCCTGCAGGCGAAGGTGATCGTCTTCCAGTGTCCTCCCTCGTTCACTCCAACTCCGGAGCACCGGAGGAACCTGGTTCGGTTCTTTGAGCGTTTCCCCCGAAAAGAGGTGCTCCTTGCCTGGGAACCCCGGGGGAAGTGGCGAAAAGAGGACATCCGGGTCATCTGCCAGGAGCTTGATCTCGTCCACGTTGTGGACCCTTTTGGGGATTCCCCCCAGTGGGGGGAGGTCGTGTACTTCCGCCTGCACGGCAGGGGGTCCTACCGGTACTGCTACAGCGACGAGGAGCTTCGTTTCCTTGCGAAGCTCCTCAAAGCATCCTCAAAAGACGCCTTCTGTCTTTTCAACAACATCCCGATGTTTGAGAACGCCTTAAGCCTCAGAGCAATGCTTTCGCTCTCTCCCGGAGACTCTTCCGGAGAATCTTGAGAAGGTCCCTGGGGGAGGAGAGGACGAAATCCGGGTGCATCGTGAGCACCCGTTCACGCTCCAGCGCTCCCCAGAGGGCCAGAGCAAAAGGTACCCCTGCAAGGCGAGCCGCAGTGATATCGTACACGCTATCTCCAAGAAAGAGCGCTTCTTGAGGAGCGACAGAGAGCTTCTCGCAAGCCAAAAGCAGGGGATCCGGATACGGTTTGGGACGGGGAGCGTCCTCGGCGCAGATGATGACCCTGAAGAAGTTATTGAGCCCCAGGTGGTCGAACTGGTAGCTCATCTCTGAGCGTACTTTTGCTGTAACGATCGCCATGGGAATGTCCGCTTCTTTGAGCGTTTCAAGGACCTCCCGCATCCCTGGGAAAAGCTGCACCCTAGGCATTGCTTCCCTGATGAGGTCCTGCCACCGCTTGACGAAGTCCTGAGATTTGTCCTCGGGGATACCGAGCTTTCGCACCGTTTCCGGGCTTGGAATGCCCAGGGTGAACACGAAGTACTCTTCTGGTTTTTCCTCTCCGGTGAACTCCTTATAGGCCCTCTGTATGGCCTCAAGGAGGAGAGGATTGGTATCGGTGATGGTTCCGTCTATGTCGAAAATAACGGCCCTCGTCATGGTTTCACGCTCCGGATTTTTCGACTTCCTTTGATTATACCAGGAGTGTCAAGGGAGTAAGGAACCTCAGAACCGGGTATCACAGGGTCTTGGAGAAGCCATCCCGGAGGCAGGTCTTCCGGGATGGCTGGGGCTTATTCTTCGAAAAGCTTCCGGTACTTACCGTATCCTTCTTTCTCCAGGTCCTCTTTGGGGATGAACCGCAGGGCGGCGGAATTGATGCAATAGCGTTTCCCGGTGGGTGGAGGTCCGTCGTCGAAAACATGCCCCAGGTGGGAGTCGGCGTGGCGGCTTCGGACTTCGATGCGCACCATAAAGTGGCTGCGGTCTTCCACCTCGACGATATTGTCCGGCTCAAGCGGCCGGGTGAAGCTCGGCCATCCGGTCCCGGAGTCGAACTTGTCCAGGGAACTGAAAAGGGGCTCTCCAGAGACGATGTCCACGTAAATGCCTTCGCGTTTGTTGTTCCAGTACTCGTTCCGGAATGGCGGTTCGGTGGCGTTTTCCTGGGTGACCTGAAACTGAAGGGGAGTGAGCTTCCGGCGCAGGACTTCCGGAGAGGGTTTCTGGAAGTTCTCCCAGGGTTTCTGCCAGTATTGCTTTTGGAACTCCTCTCGGCCGGAGTGGGAACGGTAGAATTCATACCGCAGCGGGCACTTCTTGTAATAGTCCTGGTGGTACTCTTCGGCCCGGTAGAAGGTGGAGGCAGGGAGAATCTCGGTGACAATCGGTTTTTCGAACCTCCCCGAGCGTTCTAAGGCTACCTTTGAGTGCTCTGCTGCGATGCGCTGGGATTCGCTGTGGTAGAAAATGGCGGTGCGGTACTGAGGACCCCGGTCAACGAACTGCCCTCCCGGATCGGTGGGGTCGATGTTCTTCCAGAAGGCCTCGAGGAGCTCCTCGTAGGTGACCTTTTCCGGATCATAGGTTACCTGGACGGCTTCGAGGTGGCCGGTTTTCCCAGAACACACTTCCTCATACGTGGGGTTTTCGGTGTGTCCCCCGGTGTACCCGGAGACGACCTCAATCACCCCAGGGATGTTCTCGAAAACGCTCTCCATGCACCAGAAGCATCCGCCGGCGAAGGTGGCCTTTTCAAGGTTTTCCTGGGCGAAAGCGGCCTGGACCCTGAAAAGGAAAAGGGACAACGTCACAGCGACAAAAAGGATGCTGCTCATCTCCATCACCTCTTCCCCCTGAAAGAGGTTTCACCTTCTTTTTATTCCTTCCTCGCCGCAACCTGTCTTTCCCCTTTTCGGGTGGGCTCGTGTTCATCCGGGGGTGTCGCTGGGGGTCACTCACTGCTTGCAGGAGTAGGGGGAAGTTCTTCCATGAACGGGAAGCATCCTGTGGAGGACAGAGAAATCTCAAGTTAGCGCCCTGTGAGCGTATACCGGGTCGCCCGACCGGGAATGCTCCCGAACTTCTCACCAGTACGGGGGTCGCTCTGCTTTCTTCCAGGTCTGCTGTTTGAACCCGAGCCCAGGCAGGCTCCAGGGCTTTGGTTTCCTTCTGGCTATAACAGCAGTCCTACAAGCCCCTGCGGTGCCGGTGAGACTCCTGGTGACGCTCCGGGGGACGCTGGAGGAGATGCCTCAGGGGACGCTTCTGGCAGGGCTTCGGGTTGTGGGTTCTGGGGTCCGCATCCTGCAAGAAGGAACGCGAAGGTGGCAAAGAGCATGGTAACGATGCAGAGTCCCAGAATTTTCCTTTCCCGCATACTTTTCCTCTCCCTCCTTTCGGGGAATATTGTAGCACTTTCTGGGCCGGATATGGGTCGGGTTTTTTGATTTTTGCCTTCCGGGGGAGTATAATGAGTGCATCACCTGCAAAGGAGGGGAAAGCATGCGTCGAAAGTGGTTCCTTTTCCTTGTGTTGCCTGTTCTTCTCTGTGTGGTTCTCGTGGGCTGTGGGGGGACTCCAGGACCTTCTCCGGCGCCTACTCCGATTTCAACCCCGGGAACGGCTGCTCCGAGCATCACCATTGTTCGTGAAGGTTCGCCGGTTACCGGAAGAATCCTCCAGAGTGGTGATCCGGTTCGTTTCTCCCAGAATGTTTACTTCCAGGGGACTGCCCCAAGCAGTGCGGTGATCAAGGTTTACCGCGACGGTACCGTGATCGACCAGACCTCGGCTTTGCCAAGCGGGGAGTTCGCCTGGACGTGGAATTCCGGGACCACCGAGGGTACCTATAACCTCTCGTTCACCGCTACCCAGGGGAGTTTACCGGAGAGCAGCAGGACTCCCTTCACCATCGTCGTCGATGGGACCGGGCCCTACCTCCATTCGCTCTCGGCAAAGGCCGATGCTCCTTTGGGCAATGCCCCGACTATTGTGGTGTACTTCAATGAGGAGATTGTGGTTGGGGATATGAATGTTTTTACGTTGCCTGCGGTCTGGGATGTTATCTGCCTCATCTGTCCTGGAGGGAGTACTTTCAACGTCACCCAGGTGGCCCTCAGTGCAGATCAAAGGAGCGTTACCCTCACCGGAAACTGGATGGTTGACCGCCTGATTGCCGGTGACCAGATTCAGGTGTTCTTTGCCTACACCCCGCTCATGGGGGTGACTGACAAAGCTGGCAATCCGTTCAACGCTGCCTTGAACGTGGCGACTGGAGTGGTCACTCCATAGCCTGGTGCTCCCCCGGCTCAGAGCCTTTTGCCCTGAGCCGGGGTCTTTTTGTCCCTTGGAGGGGGGAGTATACATGGGGAGAATGTGGTTTTTGATCGTGGCTTTGGCGTTTTTTGCCCTTTCTGGTTGTGAAAACGGCGGTGTTCCGCTTTCCACGCCCTCACTTGAGCCACCGTCCATCACCGAAGTGCATCCTGCCTGTGGTGCACCGGGAGAGACGGTGGTCATCAAGGGGACTGGCTTTGGCGATACCCAGGGAGGGAGTGTGGTGACCTTCAACGGTGTCCCTGCTGAGGTCCTTTCGTGGTCCAGTACCCAGATCACCGTCCTCGTTCCTGCGACCACCACCGGGGATATCGTGGTCACCGTAAACGGAGTCTCCAGTAACGGTGTCAGGTTTACCGTTCCTTGTGGGGCGGCGATAGGGGAACAGTTCTCTTTCTAAGC
>Ga0071330_1056324_pt1 | contig 47686 bp, 54 predicted proteins | sample GBScel77sediment_FD_63802 | JGI IMG/M metagenome (GOLD analysis project Ga0071330, IMG submission 63802) | Hot spring sediment microbial communities from Great Boiling Spring, Nevada - Cellulolytic enrichment Sediment 77C v2 (version 2) | ecosystem: Environmental > Aquatic > Thermal springs >...
AAATAATAATTAAATTTAATACATTTATCAAAATTATAAATTTGTTTAGATTAAAGTTAAAGTGAGTATTAAAGAAAAAGTTCACCAATTGCAGAACAACCGTTACAACGGGGACAGCCGGCGGAAAATTTTTTCAAATTGATATCCCTATCTAATCTCAAAATCTCGGAGTAGACTTTTTTGACATAATTTGGATCAGGTCTATTCAACATTGATGAAGGGGAAGGTCTAAACGGTGCGATAAATGGAACAACAGTTTTTTCAGCCATTTTTTTAAATCCTTCAATAACACTTTTTAGGCTTTCTCCCAAACCTATCAGAAGCCATGATGATACTTTCCACTCTCCAAAGATATCAACACAATTTTCCCAGCATTTGATATATTCGTCGATACCGGGTTTAGCTGGAATAATGTGAGGTCTGATTTTTTCATCAAAAGTTTCCACATGAATCCCGATTGTGTCTGCTCCAGACTCATAGAGTATCTCAATGTATTTTCTGTCAACCGGCTCCACCTGAACATGTATAGGGATATCTATCTCTTTTTTGACCATTTTCGTGACTTCTGCAAGTCTCAAAGACCCCTTATCTGTCGGATTAACCGTCCCGGTCGTTAAAGTAAGATGCCTGTTTTTGTCCTCCTCATAAGCTATTTTAACAACTTCGGCTATTATCTCTGCGGATTTCTCTACGACAGCCTCCTTTAAATTCTCTTGAATCGAACAAAATATGCATCTCCTATCTTTCCAGTAAATGCATCTTCTCGAAACTGCACTCACCAATGCATCGTAACCATCGAGGGCTACAATCCTTCCAGCAGGAATCCCGTTAACTTTGTGGGAGTAGTATTCCGCCTTAGGTAGTTCAACTTTTCCAATCCTTTTGTCGAGCTTGTAGAGGTAACCTTCCGTTATATGATAAGGTGAATTTCGGACATACCACTGTTTTACGGGTGCTGATACTGTAGATTCCTTTACCCGAAAACTTATCCCGCCGATTGGTCCTCCTCCGCCTCGTCTGAGCGGTTCCAAATCCGTCCTAACTCCAAGGACTATTAGCTCTGCTTTTGTCTGATAATCAAGCATAAACAATCACGGCATCATCTGGAGAATTTGAAAATGCAAGTGCGGCAATCGCCCCAATTATCCCCCGTTCCCCTGTTATCTTAATTGTCTCAATTCCCAATCTTTCGGCAATCTCATATGCTTCTTCGATTTTAACTATCCTCGATTTAACGTTCTTACCATATTCTCTTAGATCCTCCGGAATATCTATTCTTCTGAAGACTGCCATAGCCGTTTCATCGCTTAATGTGTTTTCTTTTAGCTCTTTTTCAAAAGCTTTCACAAGCTTTCCTTCATTTTCGGTCGCAAAGGTAACCGAAATGGATACGCAATTTGTCGTCTTTTCGGGTGTTTTCGTATAAAGCTGGGTTATCGTGTGCATTAAATAATAACCCAATCCTTTTGTCTCAAGTTTGTAGGCAATCTCATTGACAAGAGACCAAGTGGCTCCCCCATCATAGCTGTCCGTATCGTCAACACCGATTACGACCTTTCTGTATGGTTTCAGCTTTATCTTAGCTTTTCCAAGCTTTCCTCCACCGCCTACCTGAATTATCTCAATCCCCTCGACACCATCTGCTAAACCGCGACAAACTGTTGCGGCAATCCCAGCACCTGCCAGCCCACTGTAAGTTATTTCGATCTCTTTATTTATTACGACTTCCTCTATACCCGCTCCGGCAATTCCGGGGATTAGTTTCAGCTCAGCTTTACCGGGCTTGATCACGAAAATGTTTCGGGCACCTTCTCTTCTTGCACTCAGTATGAGCGGGCTCACTCTTTGGTAGTGGTAAACCTCCCAAGCAGCCCCTCCGTAACACTTACCTCTCGCATGAAATTCGTGTAACTCGATAAGATTTCCATCAGTCATTGCGATAACCCTTTCATAGGGTGATATCCAACGAATATCGCCAAACTTTTTTAACAAATCGTTTTTGCTTAGGTAACTCATAACAATCATAAACTTAAAGTTATATAAAAATTAATTGGTGATAAAATGGAGGAATACGACGTTATCATTGTAGGTGCTGGCCCAGCCGGAACCACAGCTGCCCTGTATGCTGCGAGATACGGATTGAAAGTAGCCTTTTTTGACACAGTAGATCCCATATCTCAGTTATCTTTGGCACCTAAGGTGGAAAACTACCCGGGATTTGAAGGAACTGGTTTTGAATTGCTCGAAAAAATGAAAAATCAAGCAATTAAGTTTGGAGCAGAATACAAATTCGAAAAGGTTTTGAAATTAAGAAAGGAGAATGGAAAATTCATAGTGATGACGGAAAATGATACCTATCGGGCTATCGCCTTAATCATCGCAACTGGCGGAAAGCACAGAGAACTCGGCGTAGAGGGGGAAAAAGAATTCTTAGGCAGAGGTGTGAGTTACTGTGCCACATGTGATGGACACTTTTTCAAAGGAAAGAAAGTTCTTGTTGTAGGTGGAGGAAATAGCGCTGTGGAAGACGCCATTTATCTAAAAGATCTAGGATGCGATGTAATTTTGGTCCACAGAAGGGATGAATTGCGCGCAGAAAAAGCGTTGCAGAACGAACTTTTCAAGAGAAATATCCCCATTATATGGAACAGCCTCGTTCGAAAGATAGAAGGAAGTGTCAGAGTCGAAAGGGTTGTCCTTCTTAACAGGATTACCAACGAGGAGACCGTCCTTGATGTGGATGGAGTCTTCATATCCGTTGGGATAAGGCCAGCAACAGATATCGTAATGGATTTAGGCGTCGAAAGAGATTCTGCTGGATACATAAAAGTTGACAAAAAACAAAGGACAAATGTAGAAGGTGTCTTTGCTGCGGGAGACTGCTGCGATAATCCCCTTAAGCAGATAGTCACCGCCTGCGGAGATGGAGCTGTAGCAGCGGCATCTGCTTACGAATTTGTCAAGATGATGAAAGGCTAGACAATATCTTTAGATAGACCTGATATAGCTTGTTCGCTGCTTTAATGATCTTTTCTTTTTTAATTCTTTTAAACTTTTCCGGGATTCCTTCTTCACCAACTTCAGCCCCTTTAATCGCACCGGCTATCGCTGCGATCGTGTCCGTGTCTCCTCCAGCATTAACTGCTTTCGTCACAGCTTTCTCGAAGGTCTTTGAAGAGAAATAGCAGTAAAATGCAAGAGGGACTGCATCAAACGCCATTATCGAATTTCCCAAAGATTTAACAGCCTTTTCAAGATCTACATTCCTTATCTCGTATGCATACTCTATTTTCTCCGCAAGAAAACTGTCGTATTTTTCTGTTCTTTTTAGAATCTCTTCAAGTATTCTATCGTCTTCATTAATCACACATGCGATTGCGATCGCCACAGCGACAGCTCCGCCAATTGCAGCTTTCCCCTTATGAGTTATCATCGAAGAGATGACTGCATAATCCTCCACGATGTTGTAATTGAAATGATAGACAAGACCTATAGGGGCAACTCTCATTGCGGCACCATCTGTGTCCGACGGAATACCGCTTTCTCTCCATGAGTATCCCATTTTAAGCCTTTTTATAGCCTCGGATGATGTGGGTCCGTAAAGCTTTGACAGAGGGATATTTTTCAATCTGTTTGCGAAGTCTTCTGGAGAAAAGTATATAGTGGAAGCTATGGATTCCGCTAAAAGCAGAGCTTGCTCGGTATCGTCGGTCCATTCGACTTTTTCGCCAAGATAATCGTATATAGACCCGTATTTATTTTTTATTTCTTCATAGCTCATTCCTTCGACGATCCTACCGAGAGCATCACCTATTGCAAGTCCGAGCAGACACCCTCTAAAATTTGAGAGCATTAATTCGCTTTTACTTGGATCGTATAAAGATTTTGCTGAACACAAAAATTAAATACAGTGAGAGCAACATTTTACTGAAGCGGGGTGGGGTAGCCAGGTAATCCCGGCGGGCTCATAACCCGCAGATCCGTGGTTCAAATCCACGCCCCGCTATAGCTCTTTCATCACCCCACCCTACGAAAAACCTTTTATAAATCTTAATTATTCTTAGGCTGATGAGAGTCAAAACTGGAGTGCTTGGAATGGATACTCTCCTTGGAGGTGGATTTCGTAAAAACACCGTTAATGTTATCGTAGGTGCCGCTGGAACTGGAAAAACTATTTTCGCTCTTCAATATCTTCTTAAAGGTGTCGAAAATGATGAAAAGGGGATTTACATCTCATTCGAAGTCGATGCAAAATCCCTCATAACACTCGCAGAGTCATTAGGCTGGAGGCAGTTGATGAAGGCTATGGAAGATGGTAGGATAGTGGCAACAAGAAGCAAAGCAAATATGATAGATTATATAAACGAAGATCTGTTGAATTTCATTGAGAAAAACGCCGAAGAAAATACAAGAATTGTAATAGATTCCTTAACACCGCTAATTGCTCCGATAGATTTTTCTCAAAGAAATGATTTAAACTGGTTTTTCGAGCAGCTAAAAGCAAATGGAACCACTCTCGTTACGATTGAAGAGAGATTTACGGGATCCCTGAGCTTACCCGAAGTTGCGTTACCTGTTTTTTTGGCTGATTCTGTCATCTACTTAAAAAATATAAAATACGGAGAACCCTTCAGTAGGACTATTGAGATCATTAAGCACAGAGCATCGTGGCATGCTGAGGGTGTGTATCCCTATCGGATTCTGCCGGGCTTAGGGATTGTTGTTGAATGTGACATCGATTTTAAGCCAAGCGACAAAAAAATTTTGGAATATATAAACAGTTTGAATATTCCTGAAGACTTAAAAGAGAAACTAGAATTTTTAGCAAAGCAAGTAGAAGTCACGGAAAAATTCATCGAGAAGGTTGTGAGAATATATGATATGGAGGCTAAAAGAAGTCCTTAGAACAATTTCTGAAGATCCTTCAATTGAGGGTGTCATTATCTACAGGGTTGACGGAGTGCCCATAGCTTCAAATCTAAAGGAAAACAGGAAAATTCTTGAACATTTATACGTCCTTGAAAATCAAATAAAAACACTGCTGAGTTATATTTTCAACCAAAATCTTGATGATACTTCTATAAAAATAAAAGAATTAAAGGTAAAACTTTATCCAATAACGAAAACTCTGGTTTTAGTAGCTTTATCAAATCCTTCAGCAGATTTCAGGGTGGAGTTAGAAATAAAAAGGATTATAAACGAGCTAAGAGAGATCCTACTCAATGAATTTTAAAGCAGTAGTTTACCCTCGGATTGATGATAAATGCGTGAAATATTTGAGCGAGAAGTTAAACAAACTTGATTTCGACCCAAAATTTTCTTTCATCTTCTTTTCTACTAACTTTTATGGAAAACATAACAACGTCCTGAAATTCTTAAAAGATGTTATAGATTTTGATTCAGTATGCTTTTTTGTTGAAGCTTTTGGAGATGAAAAAGCAATATATAGTAGTGGTATTTCTCTGCTTCTCTTTGATGAAAGGGTTGATATTTTCAAGACAGGTGATGGGATCCTTGAAAAAGAGCTTGAAAAGATAGCTGAAAGACTGAGAGGATATGACTGTGCATTGGCTGTCTATCCACTCCTATACTTTCCGTCAAAAATTGAGCTTTTAAAGGGGCTTGCGAGAGATAAACTTTACACCACCCTATATCAAGCCACTAAACGATTGATATTTGCACGTATCCACTCTGAATGGTTGCTGAGAAACAGGGTAGTTATCCCGATAAATAGAGTGTTAAAAATACTATCAAAAGCGGGAATTCCTGTGGGCTCCGTCAATATAGTACCTATGGAGGCAAAAGAGAACACACCACTTATCCTTCACAATTTCGAACCCATCGGAAGGAACGTTCTTGTATTGGGATTCAAGAATGCAGATATCCATTTCAAAGATGTATTTATGAAAAAGGGAAAAAGCTACGAAGAAACCCTTAACGTAATCAAAAAGCAGTTTGCTGCGAAGGATTTTGTTAATGTTAAGAAAGCCGGCGTTATTCTCGCCGAAATAGATGGAACGTCCGTCAAAAATTACGTTAAACGTCTTAGACTTAAAGAAATAGAAAAAGGGAATTTTATTGAAAAACTCGAAAAGGAGGGTTTCAAAACGGTCACTCCTTACGGCTTAGCCTTCATAAATAAGGAAACTTTCGGCTCAGCATCTCTTGGATTGTTAAGCACACCATTAAACCTTTACATAAGTTTTTTTGACTTGGAGGAGTTTTTTGGTGAAGCTTTAGTTGTCGGAGAGGTTCTTGCCTTTGATCCCGCAGATTTTGTTAAATTTGATGTTAGTCCGGAGAGAAAGAAAATATTTTTCGTAGATCATTCGGCTCTTTTCGAATACAGGGGAGAAGTCTACAGAATCTACGAATGGCTTTCCGAAAATCAGAAAAATTTCTTCTTAGTTTTTACATCGTGTCCTTCAGCATTTGTTAAGTCGGGGGAGAATTTCCTTTCGGAAAATGGTAGAAACATCTATTACAACGGATCGGGAACAACCATTCTCTTAGAGTTGCGCGACTCCGAAAAGCGTTAGAGAAAGAATTCCTGAAATTATTGCAACGTTAATGGATTTGACAATCTTCAAAGAAACCTCCCAATTCTCTCTAATGAACTCTCTTGCCGAATATAAGATGCCAACTAAGGGAAGAAGTGTGATCAAGTATTTCGGGGAGATAATAACCGAGATAACGAAAAGCATAAAGAAGTATCCTAATAACAGAAAGAAGAAAATCTTTAGTAACGTTTGTGGGGAATAAACAATCGCCAAGGTCTTTAAACCGGCTACTCTGTCCTCACTAATATCCTTGAAGTCTTTTAAAACAACGGTTGATAAAAGCAAGAAGGTTAATGCGAGGGTGAGGATTAAAGCGTTGGAATCGATGGGCCTAACAACATCGTAGAGGGCTAATAAGAAGGAGGGAACTGTTAAAATGTAAGTTAAAAGCTCGGTAACGTAATGTTTTTTAAGTCTAAGTTTTGTTATCATGTTATCCGAATAAAGAAAAGTCATAAGGGCTGCGATAAAGAACAAAAAGACACCAAAGCTTTTAGATGTCACTAAAACGTGGAAAAAAGATATCGGATAGAGAAAGGAAACTAAGAGCAATCCGAGGATTCTTTCCCCCTTCTCCGTAAAGGGGTTGTCTTTCCCGGCGGCGACATCCTCCTCAGCATCGTTAATATGATTCCACAAATTTACGGCTGGATAAAACAGAAAAGTCAGGATGATTGTGCTTAGCGCGCCCTTAAATCCCCCCGCATAAAGACCTACGATAAAAGGAACTAAGGGAATTGGAAATAAAATAGTAGAGGGTTTTACTGAATATTTAAAAATTTTAAAAATTTTTAATGCCTGCATCAACCAGTAAAGAACACCTTGATTCTCTTTCCAACCTCTTCGACTTCCTTCTCCTTTCTTCTTTCCCTCTCCATATCCATCACAAATAATCGTTAATTATCTTACTATTTAAATTTTTTTCTTATTATAATAATTCTTATGATAATGTCTTTAAAATAAAATTGTTCTAAGTTAAACCTTTTAGATTTGAAAGTGAGAGAAACATAGAATTTGACTCTTTTAGAAATATTTATGTCTTTCTAAGAGAAAGCTTATATCCGCCAATTATTATTTGAATGCATGCTGGATAAAGTTAGAAACATATTCATAACTGGTCTTCTCATCTTTATCCCCTTAGCTGCCGTAGTCCTGTTAATATACTGGGTCGTAAGTTACCTTGATTCCCTTTTAAAACCTTTTACAAAAAACTACTTTCCGGGTTTTAGTCTTTTAATCATAATCGTGCTAATCTTTATTGCAGGTATTATCGGAAAACTGGCAGTTGGGCAAAAAATAATCAACAGATTTGAGGAGATCCTTAGAAAAATCCCAGTTCTCAGAGCAATATATATCGGTATTAAAGAAGCTTTGAAAGCTTTGCTCGAATCCGGAACGGGTAAATTGAAGGGTGTTGTTCTTGTTGAATATCCAAGGAGAGGTATATATGCTATAGGCTTATCTCGACATGAGTGTTGAGGAGGCTATGAAGGTGATAATATCAAGTGGCTTCTCCTAATCGTATTCCCTCCAGGTCTTTCCACATTTTGTGCATCTGAAAAATCTGACTTCACTTTCATCTGCCGCTCTTAATTGTCTCAACCACCAGTAAGCTTCTCTGTTCCCGCATGCCGGGCAGACGACATTGGTTGTCGGTAGGGTTTTGACGTTCTCCCCCTCTATCACCGGGATTTCTTCTTTATTTTTCTTAGCGACACTTATTATTTCTTTTTCCTCTTCTAATATTTTTTCGTATCCGCATTTTCTGCAAATGGCTTTGTTACCAATGAATATCATTATACTTTTGCACTTAGGACAGAACTCCACTAAGCAGCACCTCCGCATCTTTTATCATCTTTTCGTGGTCGAAAGCAAGTTTAGGTAGCTCTTTCAGCTTAAATATCTTTACGTCCTCTGCATCACTCGAAGCTCTCAGCTCTCCACCTACAACTTCCATTAAAAAGCAGATACTAACGAAATGTCCCCTTGGATCTCTTTCAGGATCTGAATAAACGCCGACAAGTTTTTTTATTTTGCATTCCAACCCTGTCTCCTCCCTGACTTCTCTTACGACGGCATCTTCTACCCTTTCACCGTATTCGACAATACCTCCCGGTAAAGCGTAGTATCCTTTGAAAGGTTCGTTTTTCCTTTTTATCAGAACGATACCTCCCTTATAAGGGATTATGGCATCAACCGTCAAAGTTATGCACTTCATCCAAAATTGTTAGACCTTTTCGTAGATAAATCTTCGCCATTTTTTTTGACCATGAAACATCGCCTATTCTTTCGGGATGATGAGCGTCGCTGCCAATTGAGTAGATTAATTTCTTATCTACGCACAACTCAAGAAAGTCCTCTGGAGGAGCGTGATGCTGTGAATTCAGTTCAAGGGCGATCCCGTTCTCAATGAGTAGATCTATTATCTCAGTGTCGAGTTCCTCGATCCTACCGGCGTAGAACATCTCAGCGTGAAGATGTCCCAAAACGTGAAATTCTTGAGTCTTTATGCACTTGATTACCCTTTTGTAGAATTCTTTAACGGGTAAGTAGCTGTGGACTGATGCAATTATCAAATCGAAATCGTGATTCGGCTTTTGGATCTTCCCATCTTCAAGGATGCCACACTCAACCCCGTCTAAGATCCTTATACTGTATTTCTCCTCAGCATTTTTTATCTCGAGTTCTCTTAGTTTAGCTTTTTTCTCGTTTAGACCGAGAGGGTGCTCTGAAGAATGATCCACTATTGCAATAACCTTTAATCCCCTTTCCTTAGCTTTTTTAGCTATTTCTTCTATGCTTGATTTCCCGTCAGAGTACTTACTGTGAATGTGTAGATCCACATGCGAATATCTTAAATGCAGTAAATAAATCTTAGGAATCATGTTCGTCTTTGTAGTAATAGCAATCATGATCCTTTATGTCCTAACAAGATTGAGGATAGTCGGTTTCCTTTCGTGGTTGCTTTTTGCCTTAATCTGGTTAGAAAAAATTCCCTACTATCTCAGCATTTATGATTATTACAACACATCGATCATGTTTTTGGCGTTCGTTTTCTTTACTCTAATAGCATTAACAATCTTAAAGTCGGGTAGTGTGGTTTTTGTTATGGTGACAATCCTCGCCGCCGTATCTTCACTGATATACTTCCTTTTCACAATCCCCCTTTTGAAGGATATGTTAATCAAACACACAATCTTTATGACTGTCAATCTTGCGAATTCACTCGGTTTTGAATTCACATCTTCTGACAACTTCATCTACTATAACGGGAGAAGGGTCGAGATAATTCTCGCATGCACGGGAATTGAGAGTATGGCATTATTTTCAGCGATTCTCTTTTCGGTAAATGCCGAGATAAGGAGAAGAATCGCAGCATTCCTCATCTCGGTTCCCGTAATTTATGTGTTAAATCTTTTAAGAAACATCTTTATTGTGGCTGCATTTGGTGAAAACTGGTTTGGTGAAAACAGTTTTTACGTAGCACACCACGTGATATCTAAGGTGCTTGCAACTTTTGCGCTTATTTTAATTTCTTTAGGGGTGTTCAAAATTTTGCCCGAAGTAGCGGATATGATTGTTAATCTGAAAAACGAACTGGTGAGAACATGGAGAAAATCGGACTGAGACTGATCGTGGTCTTCTTAATATTGTTTTTGATAATTCTCTTTATCTATCCCCTCTTGTCTATCCTTTTCATAACAATGATTTTGTTCACGCTTTTCTTTTTTAGAGAGCCTCGAAGAGTTGTGGAGGATGGCATCGTTGCTCCTTCAGACGGTAAAATAATCTACGTAGACGATAAAAGACTGGAAATATTCATGGGTCTCCTTGACTGCCATGTCAGCATATCTCCATGCGATGGTGTTGTTGAAAGAGTAGAGCAATTAGGGGGCAGTTTTCTCCCAGCATTCAGAGAGAAAAAGAATGTGAGAAACATAATTTTTATAAGAAATGAGGATGGTCTGTTCAGAGTGGAGCTTGTTGCGGGATTTCTCGCAAGGAGAATTTTGTGCTATGTAAGAACGGGTGAAAGGATTAAAAAAGGACAGAAGATTGGAATGATTGTTTTCGGTTCGAAAACAGTTCTTGAGATTCCTGAAAAATACAGATTTGTAAGAAAAAAGGGTGAAAAAGTAAAAGCTGGAGAGACTGTTGCGGTGAAAAAATGAGAAACGTTGATATAGCGGATTACTTTTCCTTTTTCAATGTTCTTTTTGGTTTCCTCGCAATAATTTTCAACGAACCTCGTTACATATTTGCATCGGCTTTAATGGATGGGATTGACGGCTATCTTGCGAGAAAGGGATACTCCGGAAAATACGGAAGATACATGGATTCTCTAGCGGATTTCACTTCTTTTGGAGTGGCAACATCCTTTTTCATTCCTTTTTACTCTTTAGCATATCTCTTTGCAGGAATGTTCAGACTTGCAAGATTTACTGCAGAAAAAACCGAATACTTTATCGGATTCCCGATAACGTCTTCTTCCTTACTTGTAATCTCTCTGTTAATGATTTCTGGAGAATTATATGCGGGAATTCTTAGCCTTATTTTGGCGTTTTTTATGATAAGCGAACTAAAGTATAAGAAAGTCAGAAATAGATTACCTCTCTTGATATCAGCGATAGTTATAGGAGGCGCTCTGGTTAATGAGACCTTTGCTTATTTGGTTTTTTTACTTAATTTCATCTATTTGATCTCTCCCTTTTTTGGAGAAAAATTGAGTAAATATTTTTAAACAACTATTTTACTTCATTCATGGACTTCAGAGAAATCGAGAGAAAGTGGCAGGAAGAGTGGGAAAGGGCAAGGATATTTCAACCCGAGATTTCTGAGCGTGAAAAATTCTTTATCACAATTCCCTATCCATATCTTAACGGTAATCTCCATGCAGGTCACACTCGAACATTCACGATAGGCGATGCTGTGGCGAGATACAAAAGAATGCTTGGTTACAACGTCCTGTTTCCTATGGGTTTCCACGTAACCGGAACCCCGATAATCGGATTAGCAGAGCTGATAGCGAAGAGGGATGAAAGAACGATTGAAGTTTACACGAAGTATCACGACGTCCCACTCGAGGATCTCTTAGAGCTGACGACACCCGAAAAGATCGTGGAATACTTCTCAAAAGAGGCTGAAAAAGCTTTAAAAATGATAGGATACTCCATAGATTGGAGGAGAAAATTCACGACAACAGATGAGTGCTACCAGAGGTTTATTGAATGGCAGTATTGGAAGCTGAAGGAGAAGGGATTAATCGTTAAGGGAAGTCATCCCGTGAGATACTGTCCCTACGACGACAATCCTGTAGAAGATCACGATCTCCTAACAGGGGAGGAGGCTACTATTGTGGAGTTCACGGTGATCAAGTTCAAGCACGGAGACCTCATTTTTCCATGTGCCACTCTGAGACCTGAAACAATTTACGGTGTAACAAACATCTGGTTAAAACTGACAAAATACGTAATAGCTCTGGTTAACGGAGAAAAATGGATCGTAAGCAGAGAGGCTTTTGAGAAGTTACAGTACTTAGACAAGGAGGTCAAGTTCATCAAGGAAGTGGATGCGAACGAATTCTTCGGAAAATTTGTAGTAAATCCAGTTAATGGCAGAGAAGTGCCAATTCTTCCAGCCGACTTTGTCGATACAGACAACGCTACAGGAGTAGTTATGAGTGTTCCCGCTCATGCACCCTTCGATTATATTGCACTAAAAGAGCTTGAAAAAACATCTTTCGGGGAGATTCTGAAGGATATTAAGCCGATAGTCCTGATAAGGATTGAAGATGAAGAGCACGAGATCCCAGCTAAGGACATTATTAAGGAACTCGGAATTGAGAGCATAAAGCAGAAAGATCTACTTGAGAAGGCTACCAAAATCCTATACAGAAAGGAATTCCACAAAGGAATTATGCTTGATAATACTGATTACGGAGGAATGCCTGTTTCAGTTGCAAAAGACAGAGTTCATGATGATCTCATTAAAAGGGGATTAGCTGATGTCTTTTACGAATTCAGTGAGAAGCCAGTCATCTGCCGATGTGGAACTAAATGCGTAGTTAAGGTTGTGAAGGATCAATGGTTTATAAATTATTCAAACAGGGAATGGAAACAGATAGTCCTCGAATGGCTGGAGGAGATGACAATAATCCCAGATCACTACAAAGAGGAGTTCCGTAACAAAATTGAATGGCTGAAAGATAAAGCCTGTGCAAGAAGGAAGGGTTTAGGAACCCGAATACCTTGGGATAAGGAATGGCTGATTGAAAGTCTTTCTGACTCAACCATTTACATGGCCTACTACATTATAGCGAAATACGTCAATGAAGGATCGCTAAAGGCTGAGAATCTCATCTCAGAGTTTTTCGATTACGTTTTTCTTGGAATCGGGGATCTACAGGAGGTCGCGAACAAATCTGGTCTTGATGCTGATCTCTTAAAGAGGATAAGGGAGGAGTTCGAATACTGGTATCCCGTTGATTTAAGGAGTAGCGGGAAAGATCTAGTTGCAAATCATCTGCTGTTCTATCTCTTCCATCACGTAGCGATATTTCCCAAAAAGTACTGGCCAAAAGCTATCGCCGTAAATGGATACGTCAGTCTTGAAGGAAAAAAGATGAGTAAGAGCAAGGGACCCCTTCTGACGATGAAAAGAGCCGTTGAAGATTTTGGAGCTGACGTAACGAGGATGTACATCCTTCATGCCGCCGAATACGACAGCGATGCTGACTGGAGGAGACGGGAAGTCGAGAATCTTTCAGCCCATCTCTCAAGACTGATGTCGTTAGCTGAAAAGTTCTACGGCAAGGGGACAGGAAGGATAGAGAAAATCGACAGATGGCTTCTTAGTAGATTCCAGAAGGCTATTAAGAAAACAAGGGAGGCGATGGACAAACTTCAGACAAGAAACGCCATAAATACTGCCTTCTTCGAAGTAATGAACGATGTTAGATGGTATCTGAGAAGGGGAGGCAAAAATCTCGACATAATATTCGATGACTGGCTTAAGCTTCTGACACCTTTCGTTCCCCATCTCTGTGAGGAGATATGGCACCGCAGGCACGACACATTCATCAGCCTTGAGAGATATCCGGAGTTCGACGAGAGCAAAGTGGACGAAACTGTTGAAAAAGAAGAAGAATACCTTAAGATGCTAATAGATGATATAAACGAGGTTAAAAAGTTTGTTAAAGATGGAAGCACAGTCTACATTGCTGTGGCCGAGGATTGGAAAAAATATGTTGTCGCGGCGGTTATTGAAAACAAGAACATGAAAGAAGTTATGGAAACCCTAATGAAGGACGAAAGACTTAGAAAAATTGCAAAAGAAGTTCAGAGCTTCGTAAAAAGAGTGTTCAAGGAAAAAATCGAGTTCACGGATATAAACGAATTTGAAGTTATTAACGAAAACAGAGAATTCATCGAGCAGGAAACGTCTCTAAAAGTTGTTATAGATCCAGAAAAAGTCCCTGAAGAGAAAAAAAGAGCTTCAATGCCTGGAAAACCTGCAATATATGTCGTCTAGATTACTATATATTTTTCAAGCTTTTTGACTTCATCTCCCGAGAACTCCTTTCTAATCTTTCCAGCAACCATGAGGTAGATTTTGTTGGAGATTTCTGCAATCTCCTCTATTTTGTCGTGGGAGATTATAGTGATACCAGTGCTTTTTCTTCTTTTATTTATTTCTTCTACCATTCTGTTGCATATTTCATCTGATACACCCTGAAAAGGTTCATCTAATAATAGATATTTCGGATTCGAAATTAAAGCTCTCGAAAAAACAACCATTTGTCTCTCGCCACCGCTCAATTTCTCAACTTTTCTGTTTTTCAATTTCTTAAGCTCTGGGAATATCTTAACGGCATCTTCGAATTTTCCCGAGATTTCGATATTCTCTTCAACGGTTAAATCCAAAGCACATCTCATTCTCTCAGGAGCCATCACGATACCCTTTCTAAATCTCTCATGGGGTTTTTTTCTCGTAATGTCTTCGTCATCCAATACAATCCTTCCCCTGTATTCTATGAGACCCATTATAGCCTTAAAGAGGGTAGATTTACCGCTACCATTTGGTCCTATAATCAGGGCGATTTCCCCCTTATCGATCGTAAAATTCACGTCATTTAATATCGTTATTCCGTCTCTTACTACGCTTATCCCCTCAGCTTTCAGCAATGAGAACCCCCCCTTCGAGTTTGTAAAATCTTTCAGCCAAATCGGAGATGATCTTCTTTCTATGTGTGGTGATTATCATTGATTGACCCTCCTCTTTCATCATTTTTAATTTGCTTTTCAATCTCAGAGCGTTCTCCATATCCAAGCTCGCGAAGGGTTCATCCAAAAGCATGATGTGAGGGTTCGTGGCGTAAGCTCTTAAAATCTCAAGGAGCTTTGTCTCTCCCTGAGAAAGTTTTTCAGCCTTTCTGTTTGCCAAATCTTCAAGTTCGAACTTACTTAAAATATCCCAAGCTAACTTAAGGGCTTTATCCCTATTGTAAGACTTCATGAGTGGTGTTGCCACGTTTTCAAGAAAGCTCATACTTCTGAAGGGTCTCGGAATTTGGAAAGCGTAAACGACGCCGGCATCGACAACTTCCCATGGCTTAAGGTCAGTAAGGTTTCTCTCCATCAAAATGATCTTCCCACAATCCGGTTTTTCTAATCCCGCTATGCACTTTAAAAGGGTGGACTTACCGCTACCATTCGGGCCATATATCCCGATAACTTCCCCTACTTTTACTTCTAAATTTATGTTTTTTAAAATCATAAGACCGTTAAAGCTTTTTGATAAATTTTTTACCTTTAACATAGACGAATCCCCCTATTTTCGGAGAGAATACGAGAACGAGAGCGTAAAAAACATCCATAAGTCCGGGATATACCGAATTGAGAGATCTCTTTAGCAATACTAAGAAAAAACTTGATAGAACTGAGAGAAACAGATTCCCTCCGGAAAGCAGAGATGCTACGAAGGGAAAGATTGAGGTCTCCACAGAGAATACCTCGTAAGATATGTGTCCAAAATCCAAGGCGTAAAGTAGCCCGGCAAATCCTGCCAAAACCGAGGAATACATGATTGTTATAAGCTTTACTCTATCTACGTTTATCCCAACAGCCTTTGAGGCGGTTTCATCATCTCCGACAGCTTTCATGAAGTATCCGAAACGCGATGAGGTTATCTCTGCTGTAAAAAGATAGATCACTATGAGGGAAATTACCGAAAGAATGAAAATACCGTGAAAATGAACGTTAAAGAAATTGAATCCAACCTCACCTCCTACAAGAATACCATCTTTTTCGATTACGATTTTTGGTGTTAAGATCCAGAGCATAATGGATGCTATAAAGGTCAGGAATACGAAAGCAGTTTTTCCGGTAATCTTTGAAAAGACAAAAAAGAGAATTCCCGATAAAATAATCGTGATAGGGAAGAGATATATAGATGCTTCAACGGAATACTGATAACCCATTGCCGAGATATAAGCAGGAAGTCCGAAGAGTAGAGCGTGACCCATACTTAGTCTTCCAATGGTCTTCATAAGATTCCAGGAGATCGTGATAATGGCGTATATCGCCATGATTCCGAATAGCCATCTATAAAAAGATCCCGCGAAATACGAGGTAAGAGCTACTAGCAGTATAACTGATATCTCGGCGATTCTTTTCAAAGTATCACCCCGAAGATTCTCGTTAGAACGAAAGATAATGCTATGACGGACACATAATGATAGATTCCGTTAAGCTTTAATTGTGCGGCAAATGCGGATACGATTATCCCAGATATCAGATAACCGAAGCCGATAGTCGGTGTAATTGCTAAAAGAGATGCGTATATGAATCCGAAACATGTTACGGTTGCTGAAGTTAGGATTATCACCATGTATTTTATTTTTGTCGTATCTACGCCGTAAATCTCTGCCAGTTCAATGTCACTCTCTACAAATTTCAGTTTTAATCCAATGTTCTTCGTAAGATAAAGGAACAAGATCACGGCAAACACCGTAAGGGTTGCGGGAATCGAAAGCCATGAGAGATCATAATTTAAAATATAATAGTAAGACGATTCGTGGATAAAATAGAGAATTCTCTCGATAAGAAGACCGAAACCAAGGCTGGAGATCGTTGCCTCTATAACGCTTTCGCAATACTTCATTATAATGAGGGACAATCCGAATCCGAATAACCCTCCCAAAATCAGGGCTGCTATCAGATTCGGATAAAAGTAAGCTATGTAGCTTCCAGCGGCGAAAAATCCCGCCAATGAAAGATTAAGGAATTTGGAAAGTCTGAAATTTAGGGAGATCATCAAAGCCATTACTGAGATAACAAAAAAATTGTAAAGAAAGCTTAAGGCCATACGACATCTGACGTTTTCAAATTCTCTGGATATACGATCAGGATACTTCCATTAACGAATTCTCCAATAACTCCTTTTAAGTCCTCACTACCCCATAGAGCCTGATGGTTTTCGTTAAATCTGTAGATGCCGGATGCTCCTTTGAATTCTCCGGTTTCAAGCTTTTTAATTGTCTTTTCGGTATCTTCAGCCCATGCCTGTGCGGCTATCAAAACGGCGTCGTATGTTAGGATACCGGCGTAGTTATTCGCTTCTTCACCGAATTTCTCCTTGTAGTCCTCGAAGTACTTTTTTGTTAGGTCAGTTTTCTCGATATCTTCGAGGGCAGCCGCCTGAAATGCTATATAGCTTTCGTTCAGATCCCTTAGAGTCTTTGGCAATGCAAGGACGCCGCCGACAGAGTAAATTATCCCTTTGCCACCAGCATTCCTGTAAGCTTTAACGAATCCGACTGAAGTCCCTCCAGGATCACCCAATACAAGGACATCTCTGTCTTCTAAGATTTTTGTGACTTTTTCGGCTTTTTCTAAGTAATCATTGGGAGAGACTTTCGTGCTTAAGTAATAGGTCTCACCGAGTTTCTTCGTGACGTTAGCTTTTTCGATCTCTTTCAACATACCCTGATTGAATGTCTTAAGTGGATCGTATCCCACGAAGTAATATCTCTCGGCTCCCGATAGTCTCAAAAACTCAGCCGCTAGCAATCCCCAGTAAGATGTGTTATACGCGTTTCTGAAAACGTATTTATTTCCCTCTGAAACCATCTTTTCGAGCTGTTCCGCTGAAGCGACACTTGCTATAAAGACCTTCTTATTTTCTTTTGCGGCTTCCGCACACACGACAGATTGATCGCTTGAATAAGTTCCAACGATTATATCTGCTTTGGATGAAAGCTCCATGAAGGCAGCTTTTGATTCTTCAGGAGTTGAGCCACCGTCTGCAAATATAACTTTGACCTTGTATTCTGACAAGCCGAGCGTGTTGATGTGTTCTTCGGCAAGAGTTGCAGCATTCTTCATGGCTTTTCCGGCCGTTGAAAATACCCCTGTTTCTGGGACGATTACACCAATAGTAAGGGTTTCTTCTTGCGGTTGCTGAACGCAACCGATGGTGATTAAAACGAGCAAGAGGGTTAACATCCAGAGGACAAATATCCTTTTCATAGTATTTTATCTGGATTAAGAAAGCTTATAAAAATTATTGAAATTTACGATTACGCTAATTTTGATGGAAAGCTGAAAAAGCCTTTATCTCTTCCTACAAAAAATTCCAATATGAATTGCGGGAAACTCATTGATACTCATGTCCATCTCTATCCGGATGAAGTAGTGTGGAGATTTTACGTCTGGATAGAAAAGAAGCACCGACTTAATCCGGGAATGAAGATCAAATGGACTGAGGCATTGAAAAAGCTGAGAAGCATGGGAGTTGAGATCTTTTTCAACCTGACACATTCGATCACACCTGAAATGACAGAAAAGCTTGTGGAGTGGAATCTTTACCTGAAAGAAAGATATAACTGCATCGTTTTTTCTGGATTTCATCCCCTTAACGATATATCACTGCTCTATGAGATGTTCGATCGGGGTATTGATGGTCTTAAATTGCATCCTCCCGTTCAAAAGTTCAAACCCAACAGTAAGGAAGCTATGAAGATTTACGAGGTTCTTGATGAGTTAAAAAAGCCCTTATATATCCACACTGGTTATTTCCCAGATAATGCTTTCGAATACTCATCCCCAGAGATGTTTGAAGAACTCGTTTACAATTATTCCTTCCCCGTGATTTTGGCTCACATGATCGTTGGGAGGACGAAAAGATTGCGGGAGTATCTCGATGCTCGAAAGAATGTCTTCACGGATACGTCCAATGCTCTTGTTAAGATGGAAATCTTTGACGAAAAGATTAACGAAAAGATTAGATTCTTTTGCGAGGATGTCGTTGAGATTGTATTGGAATATCCAGAAAAAATACTCTACGGAAGTGAAATTCCAATCCTCTGGTGGAGACCTGATGAGACCCTAAATACTCTGAGAGAGCATTTTGACGAAAAAATAGTTAAGATGATAACGGAGAAAAATCCAAAGAATTTTATAAACAGATACCTTAAATAGGTCATGGAGGAAAATCTCAAAGTTTTGGTGAAGCACTGGATTGAACATAACGAGGAGCACATAAAGAAATACAAAGAATGGGCTGAAAAACTGAGAGATAGTAGGGAAGACCTATACAAACTCATACTCGAAAGTGTAGAGTACTTCGAAAAGGGAAATCAGAAGTTATCTGAAGTTCTCAGGAGGATTTGAATGTCCGAAATGCTTAGAGTCTGCATCGCCGGAATAAAGATGTCAAATCCTCTTATTCTTGCAAGTGGTATTTTGGGGAGCTACTCGGCTTCTTTAAATGTTATCGCTAGGGACGCGGGAGCGGTAGTGACGAAGAGCGTTGGACTGAAAGAAGTTGAGGGATACAAAAATCCTACAGTGATAAATTACTCCCATGGATTGATCAACGCCGTCGGCTTGGCTTCACCGGGAGCCAAGAAGTTCAGAGAAGAGCTTCGCAAATATTTAGGGGAAGCACCCCTTATAGTCAGTATCTTCGGATCTAATCCAGAAGAATTTGCGGAGCTTGTTGGCTACTTCCCTTTCGCTTCGGGTTTTGAGTTAAATCTAAGTTGTCCCCATTCAGAAAAGTTCGGGCTCACAGTCGGCAGTGATCCAGATCTCGTCAAAGAGATCGTAAGAAAAACGAAAAAGGCTACGGATAAGCCGATATTTGCGAAGATCTCCCCCGAAACCGATATCGTAGAGATAGGGAAAGCCGCTGAGGAGGGGGGAGCTGATGGTGTTGTTGCAATAAACACACTTAAAGGAATGAAAATCGATATTCTAACGAAAAGACCCATTCTGAGCAATGTGAGCGGAGGCGTAAGCGGTGAGGGGATAAAGCCGATTGCGGTTAAATGCGTCTGGGACTTGTATGAAGAGCTTAGTATTCCGATAATAGGTTGCGGAGGAGTAACGACATGGAAAGACGTAATCGAATTCATGCTTGCCGGAGCATCTGCGGTTGAAATCGGATCCGCTGTCTTCTACTCTTACAGAATTTTTTACAGCCTTAAGGAGAGCCTAATAGCCTATACAAGAATGATGAACGAGAAATTGGAAGATATTATCGGTCAGGCTCATAGGAGGTAGGTTTTTCTTTTTCGATTGCTGTAACTCTTCGGCGTCACTTTCATATTCCACCGACCATCTTCATGATTCTGCTCACATTCATATGACCTCCCCATCTAACCAAGCAAGTTGGTTAAGAATACTGATTCCTTTTCCACTAAGGTGAACATGAATTCTTTGCCAGCAAATTCAATAACCGGCTGCAAAACGATTTTAACCTTTGTCCTTTCCCCGTTCTTTATATGGCTGACCCACCATTCGTCGAGCAATCTGTTATCGAGTTTGGTAACAAACGTGAGCGTTGCTTCAGACTTTGGCTGTATGACAGTCGCAACATTGCTTGAGCCCTCAGCAAACCTGATGCCGTTCATCTCAACCAGCTGGTGAATCTTCGTTATCGGTACTGGAACCAGATTGTCGTTGTAAATTGTGGCTATGGTTATGATTTCGGTATAATCCTCGCTAACATCTCCCCAGTAGGATTTCGTCGATTTGACTGTCAAAGTGATTGGGCCAGCACCAATTTTTCGCGGCACGTTTGAGCTCAATCCAGCAAGTATGTCGGTCTCTATAGCATTTGAGAGCTCAATGGGATATTTGAATTCTGTAATCTTGAGGTCGAAGACTAGGTAGCCCTTCATCTTCATCACCGATTTCTCAGCATTCTTTATGTGTGAAACCCACCATTCTGGAATTCTGCCATTTTCAAGCTTTGTTGAGATGACTATGGTCGATTCAGAATTAGCCTTAATATCTGCCTTTAACGCTGAACCTTCACCCATTTTTATGTTATTCATGTATATTTCGGTTAAAACATCTTTTAGCGGCAGTGAAATCGGATTGGGATTGTAGACTACAACTTTTGTTATTATTTCAGTCGTTGAAGTCGTTACTTTACCCCACTCGTGGTTTATTTCCCTGATCTCCGGTTTGCCAATGGTTAGTTTTCCCTCCTGAGCACATCCCATGAGGATAACTGAGATTAAAAGAGTAGCCACCAACACCTTGATAACCCACATATTTTTTGTCTTTCTAACTCTTATATATCTTTTGTTGCCGAAAGCTCGAAGAAGGGAAAGTACAGGAATTCAGGCAAAGAAGTGAAAGATATGCCGTGTCACTGGGAATAATCTGGGAATTCATTGAAAAGCTTAAAAGATGAATTGACAGAAACTTTATACGAGACTTAGAAACAAACCTATATTTCACTCGTGAGTGTAAATAGCTAACACTTCTCCATCGAATCTCTCAATTCTGCAAAATGCAAACCTTTCGAATTGGACAACTCTTCCTAAATCGTTCTTTACATTGATCTCAACAAGCCCTTCGTAATCTTTTTCGACTCCGAGGACTTTACAGGGAAGAGCTTGACTTTCGGGAAGCCAGTGAATTATGTTTTTACCCTTCTTGAATTCTGTGTCCTCAACCATGACTGCCTTCCCGTTCTCTATTCTGACGTTGCAAAATCCCTTTAATCTGACAATCTTGTCTCGAAACGTCTCATAATCGTCCTTAGTTATGTAGATCGATTTTTCTCCTATCAGCTTTCGGACTCCTCCCTTTTCAGGATGCAGAGGCACTTCTACTGTAATGGGCTCCTTAAGCCCCTCCAACTCTAATTTAACCGGATCCCAGACGAAGAAGTATCTGCTAGCCTTTTTGTCTATGATCTTTCTGTTTTCCGCATGCAGATTCTTCATGCTTACACTCACGTCGTTTTCATCGACTCCGAGAGAGATGAAAAACCTCCTTATCGCTTCCGGTTCGAATCCTCTTCGCCTTAGAGCTCTTAATGTCGGAAGTCTAGGATCATCCCATCCGCTGTATTTTCCTTCTTCAATTCCCTTCCTTATTAGGCTTGTTGAAAGTTTTCCAAATTCCTGAATCTTTATTCTCCCCCATAACTTAACCAGAGGATACTCCCACCCGAAATATTCATATATAAAACGTTGCCTTTTCTCGGAATCTGCTAAATCCTTTCCTCTGAAGATGTGAGTGACCCCCTGAAGGTGGTCCTCTATCGCAGATTCGAAATCGAGAGTCGGATAGACTATGTAACGGTCTCCAACTAATGGATGATCCGCATAAATTATCCTGAAAGCTACCCAGTCTCTTATGGCGGGATCTTTGTGCTTCATATCTGTCTTGATTCTTAAAACGGCTTCTCCCTCATCGTATTCTCCGTTTAACATCTTCTCCCAGTCATCTAAATTTTCTTCGATCTCTCTGTTTCTGTGAGGGCAATCCTCTCCCGATTCTTTGAATTTCTTGAACTCATCCCTATGGCACTTGCAAACATAGGCTTTTCCCATCTCTATTAGTTTTTTAGCATATTCGTAATAAACGGGGATCCGCTTCGAAGCGTATATCACTTTATCAGGCTTCGCATCGAGCCATTCACAGTCCTCCAAATACCAATCGTAAGCTTCTAAAAGTGGTCTCTTCGTCCTTGGATCAGTATCATCAAATCTCAGTATAAACTTTCCTCTATACATCTTTACGTATTCGCTATTTATCACGATCCCTCTTGCGGAACCGAGAGTGGCGGGACCGTTCGGATTCGGAGCAAATCTCATTACAACGCGATCGGCATTCAGAAGTGGCGGGAGTGTCTCTCGCTTCTCGATTTTTCTTTCTTCTTTGAACCTTTCGAAGAGTTCCCTCTTCCTTTCATCATCGAGCTTTTCGAATTCCTCTATGATTTTTTTGACCTTTTCGAACACTATTTTCGCTTGATTCTTTAATTCAGGGTTCTCCGAGATAACCTTCCCTACTACCGCCTTAGCGTTCGGCTTTCCATATTTCTTTGCATTCAAAATGACGTGCTTCCATATCAGCTCCTCCATGTTCCCACCTAATACTCTCTTTCGATCAGAAAATCTGCAATTTCCATCAGATTTCTCTTTGCTTCACTATCTTCAAGTACATCTAAATTTTTCTTGGCGAGGTCTACAAACTCCCTAGCCTTTTTTCTTGCGTAATCTATTGCTCCGCAATCGATGAGTCTTTTAACATCTCTTTCAAGTTCATCTTTACTCGCATTCTCTTTACCGAAACTTTCGAGCTTAATACCCATCTCAAAAGCCTTTATGACGATTAACGTCATCTTTCCCTCCTTGATATCGCTACACCAGTCTTTTCCGATCTTATCCTTTTCAACTATGTCAAGAATATCATCTTGGATCTGGAAACCTATTCCGGCGAGGACTCCGTAATTCCAGAGAGCTTCTTCAATACGCTTTTCCTCTCCGAAAAGTATTGCCGGAATTGAAGCGGACAGACCGATCAGCACTCCCGTTTTCTTTTTGACCATCTCTATGTATTCTTCTTCAGTGACATCGAGGCTTCCCTCAAAACTTATGTCCATGTACTGACCTTCGCAAATCTCAACGCAGACCCTTGAGAGTTTCTTCACTGCTCTGATTATGTTTTTCGGTTCCGCATCACACATCGTTAGAATGTCGAAAGCTTCTGAAAATAGTGTATCCCCCGCTATAATCGCTGTTGGAACACCAAACAACGTGTGGACAGTCTTCACACCTCTTCTCATTTCGTCTTCATCCATTATATCATCGTGGATTAATGTGAAATTGTGGACGGTTTCTATCGCAATTGCCGCCGGAATTATCTTCCGGTAATCCTTTCCAAGAGCTTCCGCAGATAATAGCGAGATCACGGGTCTCAGTCGCTTCCCCCCGGCTTTAATGTAGTGCCTTGCGGCATAGTATAGTCCTTTCGGTTCCTTAATCGGAAGGTATTTATTAATCTCCCTGTTAATTATCTCGGCCTTTTCCCTTATAACATCAGCTATCATGAAACCTCCTCCTCGTGAATTCGTAAAAATCAAACTCTCTGAACTCTATCCAATCTCGCAAGGAACCTTTTATAAAGATGTGAATTTTGTGAAGATCGTAAACGTGTTTACACCCTGTTAGGAACAGAGTTTTTTTCAATCCCTCCAAGAAAAATCTTATCTTTTTCTCAACCTCTTCGTACCCCTCTTTTGCCGGTTTGAGGAATGGTAAGGCGGCACTTGCGATTTTAGCTCCTAAAGCTATGGCCTTTGCGGCGTCAATCCCATTTCTTATTCCTCCCGTTGCGATCACAGGAAGGACATCGTGACAATCTACGATAGAGAATGCAGTCGGGATGCCCCAATCCCAGAAGCACTTTGCGATTTCTTTTTCCACTTCATCCTCGATTCTGTAGTATTCAACGCCACTCCAGCTTGTCCCACCTTTTCCCCCTATATCCAGCGCCTTTACTCCGGCCTCTCTCATCGTGAAAGCTACCTCTCTTGATATACCAGCTCCGGTCTCCTTGATTATCACGGGAACGTGGAGTTCACTTGCAATCTCCCGTATCGCGGCAAAGCCACCGGTTGCTTTTCTGTCCCCTTCTGGCTGGACGATTTCCTGAAGATAATTCAGATGGATTGCAATTGCATCTGCTTCAATCATTTCCACAGCTTTTTCGGCAAATTCGACACCCTTTTCGATAATCTGGGGTAATCCCACATTGGCGTAGATAAATGCATTTGGTGCGTATTCCCTCACTACGGAAAACGTGTCGATGACACTTTCATCTTCGAGTGCAGCTCTCTGACTTCCAACGCCCATGCCTATTCCGTAATTTTCAACGGCTATTGCGAGATTTTTGTTTATTTCATAAGCCTCATTATGGCCTCCGGTCATTGAAGCAATCAGAAAGGGTGCCTTAAGCTTTTTTCCGAGGAATTCTACCTCCATATCGATGTCATCGTAATTAAGTTCAGGCAGAGATCTGTGAATAAGCATGACGTCCTCAAAACCTGTATGTCCTGATTCGACCTTATTTTGTAAGCAGATCCTGATGTGGTCAAGCTTTCTATCTGAAGTTCTCATCTGAGAAGGATTGATGAGAATGTCTTAAAAATGTTAGCATAACGCATAAAAATCATTATGTAACGATGAAACATAATGGTGAGAGGTATCGGCTTTAAAACACGGACAAACGTTGACGAGGCCATTAACTCTTTGATTTCAAAAATAAAACCCCTTGAAACCGAGGCTGTTAACATCTACCAGTGTTATGGCAGAGTTCTGGCCGAAGACATAAAGTCTCCAATTGATGTTCCTCCATTTGATAGAGCGGCAATGGACGGATTTGCCGTCAGAGCAGAGGACACTTTTGGTGCATCCCTCATGAATCCCATGCTTCTTAGAGTGATCGGAGCGGTGGAGATTGGGGAGAAACCTTCAATAACCGTGGGAGAAGGCGAAGCCGTTAAGATCGTAACTGGAGCCCCTCTTCCAAATGGAGCGGATGCTGTTTTGATGCTGGAACATGTAAATTTGAAGGGGGAATTCGTTGAAGTCCTGAAATCAGTTACACCATTCAAAAACGTTTCAAGAAAAGGTGAAGACATTAAAAAGGGAGAGATAATCTTAAAAAAGGGAGAAATAATCCAGCCGCAGGATGTGGGTGTTATTGCATCCTTAGGCTACGATGAAGTAAAGGTATTTAAGAGGCCCAAGGTTGCCGTTATCTCGACGGGTAACGAGTTGATCGAAGTCGGTGCCCCTCTAGAGTATGGTAGGATATATAATTCAAATAATCCGATGATTTTTGCCGCACTTATCGAAAACGGATTCGAACCAATAAGTCTCGGTATAGCCAAGGATGATGAAGAAGAGATCGAGAAAATGCTTGTAAAAGCTCTTAAATTTGATGCCGTGATCTTCACTGGAGGGACATCCGTTGGGGAGAGAGATCTCGTCCCAAAAGTTGTTGAGAAATATGGGGAGATCATCTTCCACGGTGTTTCTATGAAACCCGGCATGCCAACGGGAGCCGCTGTGATCGATGGAAAGCCAATCTTAATGCTCCCCGGTTCTCCGGCAGCTGCTCTTCTTTCATTCTATACGTTTGCAGTTCCCGCTTTATACGGATTAATGTCCATCCGGCTGATCGCAAGGAAATGGAGCCGTGTTAGGGGGATTGTCCAGTCGAGGATACCGTCGGAGATCGGAATCAGAACAAACGCAAGAGTCCTATGGGATGACGGAAAAGTTTATCCTATCAGAACATCGGGATCAGGGATTTTAAGCTCTCTTGTTAGGGCTAATGCCCTTTTGGTTATTCCTGAATGGAAAGAAGGTTACGAAGAAGGAGAAGAAGTTGAGGTCACGCTTCTAAGAAATATCACGGAGGTTTTGGCATGAAGAGAAGGATATTTAGAGATGTCCTAAGCGTTGATGAGGTCTTTGAAAAAATAAAAGAGTTCCTTCCGGAAAGAAAGATAGAAGAAGTTTCTCTCCTTAACGCAACTGGTATGATAGCCGCTGAAGATATTTACTCTATCTCGGATGTTCCTCCGTTTGACAGAGCAACGATGGATGGGTTTGCTGTTAGAGCGGATGACACCTTTGGGGCCGATGAAGATAATCCGGTCAGACTGAAGGTTATCGGAAAAATAGCGGCTGGAGACTACCCCACAATGGAGGTGAAAAGAGGGGAAGCTGTCGAGATAGCAACTGGTGCTTCAATGCCCAAGGGAGCTAACGCTGTTGTAATGGTGGAATTCACCCGCATGATCGGGGATTTTGTGGAGATATTCAAGCCCGTGTCGCCGGGAGAAAACGTGATGTCCGCTGGGAGTGACATAATGACCGGTGAGCTGATCGTCCGTCGTGGTGACGTGATCACCCACAGGGAGATCGGTGTGATGGCGGCCTGCGGAATAGACCGTGTAAAAGTATTTAAGAGGCCCAAGATTGCCGTTATCTCGACGGGTAACGAGTTGATCGAAGTCGGTGCCCCTCTAGAATACGGTAAGATTTACGATGTGAATTCATACGTTTTATGCTCCGCTGTGAGAGAGAACGGTGGTGAGCCCATTTTTATCGGAATAGCTCGTGACAACAGGGATGATATAAAAAGACTTATTGAAAAGGGGCTAAGGATCGCTGACATCGTTATAACGAGCGGAGGGACCTCCGCAGGCGTTGGAGACATAATCTATAATATCTTAAACGAATGGGAACCCGGAGTCCTTGTCCATGGAATCGCCATAAAGCCGGGAAAGCCAACGATAATTGCCGTTTGCGATGGAAAATTCGTATTTGGTCTTCCGGGATATCCCACCTCGGCTCTGACGATCTTCGAGGTTTTCGTGGCACCCCTAATCAGAATGTTATCGGGAGTTGATGTGGAAAGAAAAAAAATCAGATGTAAGCTTGTTATGAAGACTTTTTCATCCGAAGGACGGAGGGAATTCCTCCCCGTGAATATTGTGAAAGGATTGAGTGGCTTCACAGCCTATCCCGTAACGGAATATTACAGCGGCGCTATAACAGCCTTAGCTTTTACTGACGGATTTGTAGAGATCCCCGAAAACGTTGTAATGCTTGAGGAAGGAGAAGAAGTCGACGTAACCCTTTACAGTGAACTTAAGCCGGCGGATCTAATCTTCATTGGGAGCAACTGCATCGGAGTGGAGATTTTGTTAAGATTGATGAGACCGGTAAGATTCAAGATAATCAATGTCGGCTCCACCGGTGGCATTCTCGCAGTAAAGAGGGGTGAAGCGGATATAGCTGGAACTCACTTATTAGACGAAAGTGGTGAGTATAATCTTCCATTCTTGAAGAGATATGGTATCAAAAACGCAGTCCTTGTCAAGGGATATTTAAGGGAGCAGGGGATTATCGTAGCCAAGGGCAATCCTAAAGGGATAAGGGGGATCGAAGATTTCCTGAGGGAGGACGTGACAATAATCAACAGAAACAGAGGATCTGGAACGAGAATCCTGCTCGACATGTTTTTAAAGGAGATTGCGGAAAATGAGGGTAAAAAATTATCCGATATAGTTAAATCGATAAAAGGATACGAAATCGAAGCGAAAACGCACTCATCAGTAGCTGTTGCCGTCCTGAGTGGAAAAGCCGATGCTGGGTTAGGTATTAAGACCGTTGCCACTCAATACGGTTTGGAATTCATCCCCCTAAGAGCTGAGGAGTATGATTTTCTCATTCCAAAGGATAGATTGGAGAAAAGAGAGGTTAAAATGTTTATCGAAAAGTTGAAATCTGAGGATTTCAAAAGGGAATTGGAAAAAATAGACGGATTAAGAGTTTACGAAAGGACTGGCGAGATTATCACAATTGAATAAAAAACTGGGTTATATATCTGAACGATAGCAGGAGTATCAGAATCGTAAGGCTGATCCTTATCAGCTTTTCGGGTAGGTATTTCTGAATCCGGGCACCGCAATACATTCCGGATAATCCTCCAAATCCCAAGGCAAGTCCGATATCTAACCGCGGCAGATAGCCGAGGGAAGAGTAGCTGATTATTCCGAATACCGATGACGTGAATGTTCCCAAGAGATTTGCACCTGCTATCGCATAAATAGGTAACTTGAAAATTGAGAGGATTAGAGGTGCTGCTAAGGCACCACCGCCAACTCCGTAGGCACCTCCGACTATTCCTATGGCGAGGGAAATTGCGAAGATTCCGAAGGGATTAAAGGAGTATTCCTTTTCCCAGAAATTAAAGGAAACTCTTTTTAAAGACACTTCTTTAAGGATAACGAAACCTTTTACACCTTTAAACGTTTTTACCTTTTCGTCCATCTCTTTAACATATCTCGCACGTATAGTTCTTGCAAGATTTAATCCCAAAAACATTAAAACAATACCTATAAACAGTTTGAATGTTTTTGGATCCAAAAGAAAGCTCGTTCTCATAAGAGAACCCACATATATCCCGGGCAGATATCCGATAATCATAATTAACGCCAGAATCCAGAGCATTCTCTTCTCTTTCCAGTATCTGTAAACTCCGCTCGGAATTGCTATCACGTTGTAAAGAAAGTTCGTTGCGTTAGCAGAGGGGTCAGTGATACCGAGAACACTTACCAGAAACGGGAGAAGTAGGAAAGCTCCTGAAACTCCGCTGGGAGATGCAAAGAAGGCTATGATAAAAGCTGTTAAAAACGTAAGTAAGAGTTGCATGCTTTCAATTGAACCATCAGCTTAAAACGCTTGCGTTTATAGTCACCTCGGCTATGTCAGAGGAATATCCGATTATCCTCTGGAGACCGTCTAAGATCGTTTTCAAGTTTAATATCTCCTCCTTCTCGTAAGAAAGGATTTTGGTGTAAAGGGCGATTATGTGGTTGATGTAAATTTCAGCATTATTCAGGACATCCTCGGCAGCGGAAATGTCTTTCTTAAAGAAAGAATTTGTCGAAATTCCGAAAAGCTCTTCACATTTTTCTATTATATCACAGAATTCCGGATAGGCTTTCCCGAGATTTATTAAAGACTCGACCATTGCGTCTATGTGATCCGCCGTCCTTTCCAAAGCTCTTGCAAATATTCTGTAGTTAAAGACTTCTAATATCTCGTTTTCACTTAGGCACTCCCACACGGCGTTATTTATAAGTCTCAATGTAAGGAAATAAAGCTTATCTATCTCATTTTCTCTTACGATTATCGAGCTTCCAATTTCTCTTTTAAAACTTTTTATCATTTTTCTGAAATCCGAGAGCATGCTCTTACAGACACGGCTCATTCTTTCGACTATTTCGTTCAGGTTGATCCTTCTTGAGTCGAGGTAAATCTCCAGAGTGACTACTTCTCCCAAGTCTTCCATTATCTCTACACCAATAAGCATATCAGAAGCGAATGCAACGGCTCTTCTTTGTTCATCGTTGTAAGTTCTAACTTTAAGGGAATTGTATCCTGCGAGATAATAGGCAATAATCCTGCGTAAGACTTGATTGAAATCCAGATCTTCATCGTCGATGGAACTCATCTTGCTTGGCATTTTTTGGATGTTGGAAGGTGAAATAAGAAGCTTATTGCGTTTTATATTAAGGTATACACTGTCCCCCTCTTTGAGCCCGTTTTCGATAATCCAGATCTTTGGAAGCGTAAGGATATAACTACCCTTACCGCTTTTGAATATTTTTCTGACATCTTTCATACATCTAGGTATATTACATCATATTTAAGGATTTGGATATAATTAGGTATATGGATTATATAATCTATATATATCTATATATATATTAAATAGGATAGCTTTATTATTATCATTACTGATGAAGTAATTATGTTAATTGAAGCTTTTGCGATTATACTCGGTCTATACATGGCTTGGAATATCGGTGCCAATGATGCTGCCAACTCCATGGCTACATCGTATGGCAGCCGCGCTCTTACGCTGAAACAGATCATTTTTGTGGCAACAATCCTTGAATTCTGTGGCGCCGTCCTCGCAGGTCAGAGAGTTACGAGCACAATAGCGAAGGGAATTGTTCCCATCAGCCTTCTGGATCCCCACTTAGTATCCATCGGTGCTTTAGCAGCTCTATTCTCCGCAGGGTTCTGGATCACAGTTGCTACTTACTACAGATTACCGATTTCGACAAGCCATTCAATTGTGGGTGCAATGTTGGGATTCGGTCTTGCAGCGGTTTCTCAAAACTATCTGAGATTGGAAGACATAAATTGGGCGGTTTTAATGAAAATCGTTCTCAGCTGGATAATTTCACCTGTCATGGGTGGGATATTGGCATTTTTAATCTTCTCACTGATAAGGTTTGCTCTTTTCAGCCGTTACGACGTTTACAGAGTGGAGAGTGTTTTCAGATACCTACAGGTTCTTACAGCATGTTACGTTGCATTTGCTCACGGAAGCAACGATGTCGCAAATGCTACTGGACCGATAGTGGCGGCTTTAGGATTCCTTGGAAGGGAAACTCCGATATGGGTTTTGGCTGTCGGAGGTTTGGGTATCTCTTTGGGTGTGGCTACATGGGGCTACAGAGTCATAGAAACCGTGGGGAAAAACATAACAGAACTAACATTCACAAGAGGTTTCTCTGCAGAGTTCGCTACAGCGACAACAGTTTTGAGTGCTTCAATGCTCGGAATGCCAATATCCACAACACACACCCTTGTGGGAAGCGTTGTGGGAGTCGGACTGGCTGGAGGTCTGGCGAGCGTAGATCTGAGCGTCCTCCGAAAGATTATTATATCATGGCTCGTAACTGTTCCCGTAGCCGCAGGGCTCGCCATAGCCATCTACACACTCATGGTGATATTCGTATGAGATTCCTCAGAAGTGTGACAGATATATTCGGATACTCCCCGTTCGAACCCATTAGGCAACACGCCGAAATCTGTGGTAGGGCAGTAGGACTCCTTCAAAAGCAGTTTCATGCTTATAGGAGAGGTGATTTTGCTGAAGTTGAAAGATTGAGGGAGGAAATAGACGAACTCGAACATGAGGCTGATAAGATAAAGACTGAGATTAGAAAACGCGTCACGAAATCCCTAATGCTCTTGGTAGATAGGAACGATCTTTTGAATTTCTTATCTTTTCAGGATAAAATTATTAATTACTGTGAGCACGTTGGACACATGTTAACGTTTAGGGTTGTGAAGACAGCACCCGAAGACATTTGGGATGAGTTCGATATACTGCTCGCAAAGATTATGGAAACCGTAAATGAATATGAAGAGATGGTGGATCACATCTCCCGGCTTTTAGCAACATCCTTTAATAAGAAAGAGATAGAGGCGGTACTTGAGCATGTTTCCGAGGTAGAGAAGTTGGAGCACGAATGTGATATGATCCAGATCGGACTGCACAGAAAGCTTTTCAACAGCGATGGTATGAACCCCCTTGATGTCCATCTGATGGTAGAATGGGTTGTTCACCTTGGGGAAATAGCAAACAATACTGCAAGAGCCGCAGATAGGTTTAGAACAATGATTTTAGGTAAATAACCTCAGAAACGGGTGGATTCATCACTTCTCAGTTCGCCCTCGTTTCATCATCGGCTGTGAAATTGTAAGCTTAAATTTTAATATAGTTTTTTGACGGTGTTGAAATGTGGAAGTATATGTCCGTCTTCGTGGAAGAGGAAAAATTATTTATCAAAAAATCTAAATAAAAACATGGCGACAATAACCGAAGCTTGCATAGTGAACACAAAATTTCTCGACCTTGTAGATGATTCCGCCTCGATTTTAAAAGCCCTTTTGGAGAAAGACTTCGTTGAAGTTGTAAAGGAGTTGATTATGGATGAAGCTGCTAAGAATAGCTGATATTGAGAAGTGTGTCGGATGCAGTATCTGCATGTATGCGTGCTCAAGAAAAAACACAAGAGATCCCCGCATTGGATACGGTAGATCCGCCATCCTCGCTGTAAGCCTCAGCGGATTCGAGAGAGGATCAGCTGTAATCTTCTGTCATGCTTGTAAAGAACCACCTTGCGCTCAGGTTTGCCCGACCAATGCCCTGAAACCGAGAAAAAAGGGTGGTGTAATCTACAGCGAAAAACACTGCATAGGATGCAAAAACTGCATTGAAGCTTGCAGAATAAATGCGATATTCGAAAGGGAGGATGGAAAAATCAGCGTTTGTATCCACTGTGGATATTGCGCTGATTTCTGTCCTCATGGTGTTTTGGAGGTTGTTGAGATATGAACGTTCTCACGATTAATCTGACAGACTACACTTACGAAATCGAGAGAAGGGATGACCTCGCCGAATGGCTTGGAGGGACGGGGATTGCCGTGCAGTTAATGAAGGAGAACGTAAAAAAAGATTGTGACCCTCTTAGCCCGGAGAATGTAATTGTTTTCGCAGTTGGCCCCTTCACTTTGGCTTATCCGTACGCATCGAAAACAGTTGCGATGTTCAAAAGTCCTCTAACGGAAAATCTTGGGGAAAGCCATGCTGGTGGAAGAAGTGCCGCCGCAATTGCCTCTGCGGGATACAGAGCCATCGTGATAAAGGGAAAGAGCGAGAAGCCTATATATCTGGTGATCGACAACGAAAAAGTCGAATTCAAGGACGCCCGTTCTCTCGTTGGGATAAGGAGCTCGATAATTTTAGGGAGAATAATAGCTGAAAACGAAGGAGGACGAGGAAGAAGAAGCATTATGAGAATCGGATTTGGAGGTCAGAGACTCGTCAGATTTGCGTGTGTTACAACAGAGACTTACAGGCACTTTGGTAGGCTCGGTTTAGGAGCGGTTTTCGGTAGCAAAAACCTCTTAGGTCTGGTTGTAAAGGGTATTAAGACGTTTAAGCCGGTTGATCCAATGAGCTACCGGAAGACTTACGAAGAAATCCTCAGGATGGCTATTGAGTCTGACGCCATGAAGAAATACTATCTTTTAGGAACACCAGTAAATGTTTTGCCACTGAGTGAGCTTAAGGCTCTTCCTGTTAAGAATTTAACCGAAACAGAACTAGATGTTGAAGATATAAGCGGAGAAAGTCTCGCCGAACACAGTCTCGGTAGGAGGATTGCTTGCTCCCATTGCCCTACGGCGTGCATACATATAGCTGCTCTGAGAGAGGAATACGAAAGGGAGAGATATTTCTATAAAACTCTCATGATCAGCTACGATTACGAACTGATATATGCCCTAGGATCCATGATAGGAGTAAACAAAAGGGAAGATCTTTTAAAGCTGATCCACAAAGTTGAAACGTACGGCTTAGACGCGATAAGCACCGGAGTCTGCCTCGCTTGGGCAACCGAAGCGTATAAGAGAGGTTTGATCACGGAAAACGAGACTCTAATCCCGTTAGAATTCGGAAATGCCGAAAACTACTTAAAAGCGATAGATCACATTGTTTACCAGCCTAATGATTTCTACAAGAGTTTAGCTCAGGGAGCGGAAAAAGCTTCGGAGATCTATGGCGGAAAGGAATTCGCAATGTGTTTCGGAAAGAACGAGATGCCTGGATACAACACCGGATACGCCTCTTATATCGGATTGATTATCGGATTGAGACACAGCCACCTTGATAACGCCGGATATTCCATCGATCAGAAGTTCAAGAGACTTGAGCCTGAAGAGCTTGTTGATGCTTTAGTGAAGGAGGAATGGTGGCGCCAAGTCCTGTCGAGTCTCGTTGTATGCTTTTTCGCCCGCGGGATCTACACAAAGGATCTAGTCCTCAAAGCCCTCAAGCCCCTCGGTATAGAAATGAGTGAAGAAGATCTCGAAGAGCTCGGAAGGAAAATCTACTTCGAGAAACTGAAGCTAAAGAAAATGATGGGATTCGATATTAATAAAGTAAGAATTCCCGAAAGGGTTTTTGAAGTGGAAACACCCCACGGCAAATTATCCAAGGATTATTTCGAGAGGGCTCTGAATTACTACAAAGAAAATTATTACAAAAAAGTCTAAAAAACTATATCCATGCCTCGTTAACTGAAACGCCAAAAAATTCTGATTTTTTGTCTTAAGCCGATCCTACAAGGACTTTCCTGTCTATCACTGTTTCGAGCAGGTTCCGTCTATCAGTATCTATTGTGATCGTTTTAACTTCCTTACAGCTATCCTGCATGTCCTAATCCTTTATCTTGAACACAGCATTAAGTATAGCATAGGTGACGAACAGATCCTCGCCTATCGGCTCACAGATAACAACCCTCTTTCCATCGAAAACACCCTCTTTCGTTCCGCTACCCTTCGGAAGGCCGAGCATTTCCGGTAGATCTTCGGTAACATGCAGTCCGGCGGATATGAAAAGTGGAACGACGTAGATCGTATCGCTTTTCATTTCCCTAATAGCCTCATCAGGTGATGGCTTTCTCTTCCTTGCGGCAAACGCAATCTTCACCTCATCAAAAATTCCCGTTTTTTCTATTCTTTTCCTATGCTTTTCCATAACCTCCCGATAGTGCGGCAACTGACTACCGTGACCCACTATCACAAGCCCCTTCATGAAATCACCTCCTAACAAAGATTATTGCATAATCGGATTTAATCTCTAAATCAGATCCTTTGCCGAAAACGATTCTCTCATTTTCCATACACAGATTTTCCATTAAATAAACCTTGCGATTTCCGAAGATCTTGATATCAAATTTTTTATCTGCCAAAATCAAAAGGTGTCTGAATTTAAGGAGTTCATTCAAATTTTCCGGTTTTTTTGCATGGGCATCCACGACGATCACATCGCACAAATCCACACCGAGCTTTGCCAAGGCAACCTGAACACTTGAGATTCCCGGCTCAATAAGACCGTTGAGTTTGCAACCCAATCCCGAAACCATTGGATCTCCTGTCGAAAGAACTACAACATTTTTATTTTTGCTCTCCTCTTCTATTCTTTTGTATTCAGCATCGTTGTAGCTCATTATTCTCTTTTCGCTCCTTATATACTTTTCGGCAAGCTTCAGAGCCCTTCTGCTACCGTAGATTACATCAGCATTTCTAATTAGCTCGATTGCTCTCTCCGTCAGATGTCCTTTGCAAACACCAACGCCCACAATGTAGAGCATTACAACAACACCACATCCACGACGTTTTTATTTAATTCTCTTGCTTTTCTAAATACGGCTTCTCTGTTATTCGCTCCAGCCCACTTAAACAACAGCTTCGGCAATCCTACAATGATGATTTCGCCATCGAAGTTCTTCAGAATTTCGGTTATATGAACGCCGAAAACGAATGGTTGGTAATCTCTGAAGTTTTCCAGTGCATATCTCCATCCGATTCTGCCGGTAGTCACAGCAATTCTGTTGTATTGCTTTGCAATCTTTATCTTTGTCTCGACAAGCTTCTTACACCAAGGTTCAACGAAACCCGTGGTACCCAGAATTGATATGCCACCCGGAATTGGATTCCTCGTTTTTTTTGCAATCAATTCACCGTCAGGAACTTCAATAAGCACACCGCCCCTGTAGTTGTAATTCTCTCTACAAAGGTTGAAGTTTGTCATAATTTGCTCCATAGCTGCTTTGCTAACGAATCCGACTCCTTTCCCGAATTTGATGTTGTTGTTTTTCGCAACGGCTTTCACAGTGAGACCATCGGTGACGTCAAAGGCGTGATCTCCAGCGAACTTCCTTGCAAAAGCAGTGCCATCCTCTGCATTTACTTTGACCTTAAGAGTTATTCCCACTGGTGTCACGACGTCCACTTCGTTTACGTCTTCATACAACGATGCTATAGCGGCGTTTACTGCTGCTGAAGCCGTTGTCGCTGTAGTTATCCCTCTCCTCAGCCAGCCGTCTGGCGTAAGGATGTAAAGGCCACTACGCACTTTTTCGAAGCTATCGCTGTTACACCACTCCTTTGGATATTCGTAGAGCTCAATCGGATCTCTCAGCATACTCGATTAAGCAGTTGATTATAGCTGCGCAAATTCCGCTTCCACCTCTCGTTCCAACGGTTGTGATTGAAGGAATGTCGAGCTTTCTAATCATTTCTTTTGATTCTGAAGCGTTTACAAATCCCACGGGTGTGGCTACAATGAAAGCTGGCGGATACTTTTTTGCAAGCCTACACAATTCGATTGCAGCGGATGGTGAGTTGCCGATGCCTACTAGGCTTCCTTTAAGATAACTTTTCAGCTTTCTTAAACCATCAACAACTCTCGTTTCCTTGCTTTTCCCTCCGAACTCGATAGCTGCGATGGCGTTTTTTCTCAGTCCAACCTTGAGCATTTTAACATCCACGATGATTTTACAGCCGTTTTTTATCACTTTAACACCGTCCATCGGATTTCCTTTAAATACGATCAAATCCTTAACAGTTTCATCACCGGTTGCTATTATACACCTCCTTACAATTTCTTCTTTAAGCCCATCTCCCGGCACGATACGTCTAGCGATCTCAGCACTTTTTTTTGCTATTTCAATTGCATGCTCCGTTTCGGCACCCATGAAACTCATTAGAGCTAGTCGGCAGCTCAGAACAAAAAGTTTTCTAAATTTGATTTATTGTAAAGATAACTTGATTTCCGCTCATCAAAAATCATACTTACTGGTGTAACCCCTAGGTGTCACCATCTTGTTTTTATTTACGAGCGTCTCAGAGTTCGTAATAAACAAAATTGTATTCATGTCCACGATTTCTGGATTTTTAATTATCTCTGAAACCTTTCTTATCTTTACCTCACAACCCTCACGATAAGCGTTTTTCACGATTCCTACTGCCACATCGCCTCTCTCATTCAGCACAATCTCCATAGCTTTAATTAAATTTGGTTTTCTCCTTTTACTCGACGGATTATATATCGCAACAACGAAATCTCCTTTCAAAGCGTGTGTAAGTCTTTTCTCTATTTTTTCCCACGGAGTTAGCAGATCGCTTAAACTGATGACTGCGTGATCCCCGCAAATGGGAGATCCCAACAGAGGAGAGGCGGCACATAAAGCTGTAACTCCCGGGATTACCTCGTAATCAACATTCAAGTCTTTCTTTAGTATAAACTCAACAACAAGCGGTAAAATCCCGTAAATGGATGGGTCTCCGCCGCTCACAAGCGAGACAACACTCTTTTCAGCGAGTTGAACTGCAAGCTTAACCCTCTCTACTTCCCTACCCATTCCGCTCTCTATGATCTTCTTGCCCTCAATAAGACTCTTTATCCTCTCTAAATATGTTTTGTGCCCAATCACGTATTCAGATTCTTTCAAAGCTTTAATGGCTTTAATCGTCAACAGCTCGACGTCCCCTGGACCGATTCCGACGATGTATAGTTTACCTTGCGATTGCAATTGTTACACCTCCGTAAACCTTTTTCGGGAGGATCAATTCTCCGTATTGAGATGCGTAAATTGCACAGGCTTCAGCAACATTCTTAATCCCGATAATCGTTGCTTTTGTTTCTCTGATTTCCATTTTATTGATCACCTCCCTTTTCACAAAAATTAGGGGTTTCTTCAGCTTATCGGCAACATCAACTATCGCACTTTCTTTTTTATCTTCAACAGTCGCGATAACCCTTACATCATCAAGCCTTGCACCGATTTCTTCCAGCGCACGGTTTATTGCATCCAGTATCTTTCCGCTTTCGACATCTCTCCTAAATCCAACACCAACGCTTAAACCTTCAGAGAACTCCATTGTCGTTGTTATCACAGCCTTTATCCCCATTTTTTCGAGGTATTTCGCAACTTCATTTCCTCCGTGATGACCTCCTAAGATCGGGATTGCATGCTTCAGCGGTTTGTCAACAACTATGACAGCGGGATCTTTCCACTTGCTTCTTAAATGCGGACACATACCCCTAACAACTATACCAGACGGCATGTATGCAACAATACAGTCGTAATCCGTCAAATCACTCCAAACACCTTTACGGTATTTGATTAAATCGGTATCGTACTTTTTTTCGAGATGTTCAACCAATTTTTTGGCAACTTCTTTATCCTTTTCAAAGCACACTACCGCTACCCGTATAGTATCGACCTCCCTTTATAACCTTCAACGGCTTTACCGATTATTATCGTGGCTGTCCGCTTTATTCCAGCCTTTCTTACTTTATCAGCAATCTCACCGAGATTGGAGATGATAATCTTTTCGTCCTCTCTCGATGCATGATAGACTACGGCACAGGGCTCGTTCATCCCTCTGATCTTTCCTACTTTTTCGACGATGTACTCTATCTTGTCAACACCTAATAATATCACGAGCGTCAACGGCGTTGATGCAAGAATACTGAGGTAATCCTCTTTGAGGGTTTTGCCTTTGGGACGGGTGATGATGATTCCGGGAGCCTCGGGAGTTGTTAATTCCCTTTTTATAGCTGCCGCTGATGCGAAAACACTGCTAACTCCCGGCACTATCTCGCACTCGATTCCTCTCCTCTCCAGCTCTCTAATCTGTTCCCCCATCGCCCCGTAGATGGATGGATCGCCACTATGTAGTCTGACAACTTTCTTTCCATCCCTTACAGCCTTCTCGATTATGTCAACAATCTCCTCAAGCTTTAAACCGTAGCTGTTAATCTTTTCGCCTCTAAATTGTTTGAGATACTTCTTATCGATCAATGAACCGGGATACACAATTAAATCAGCTTCCTTTAGCAGCTTATATCCCTTTATCGTTAGGAGTTCCGGATCACCGGGACCGAAACCTACAAAATACACTTTCATCGTTTCAACCCTATTAAAACGCTAAAATAACTCGCCCTTTCGGGAATGACCTTCGAAATCCTCTCCCCCTCCATAAACATTTTTTCGACTAAAATGAAATCCTCGAACCCCATCTTTTTAAGCTTTTCAGCAATTTCTCTTGGTTTTTTTGCTTTCAAAACAACAGCCACATCCGTTTGAGCAAAATCTTGGGTTGTTATCAGAACAGATTCATTGACAAACACCTTCGCCTTGGCGAGAGATGCAGTTACGCTCGTTATCCCTGGGATTATCTCAATATCGATTTCGGGGTTTATTCTTAGCACTTCTTTAACAACATGGTGGAAAGTTGAGTAGAAAACGGGGTCTCCGATACAACAAAAGGCAATTCGCTCGTTAATGCATCTCTTCGCTAACTCCTCTCCGAGCTTTCTTGCGACATCATCGCTACCCCCCATTGGGAATTCAACTACTCTCGGCTCCCTTATATCCGCTATTATGTTTCGAGCCATGTTTCCAGGCACGATCACTTCATCGGCTTCCCTTATAACTTCAATCGCCTTAAGCGTCAGATGGGATTTATCCAAGCCTATTCCTACACCGTATAATTTCCCCCTCATACTTCGCCACCTAATACTATAAAAACTGGATTCAGATTTTTAAAGGCGATTCCTCCGGCAAGTTCATAGCTTTTGGACACGTTTATTATTAAGGCTTCCTTAAAAATCCCTTTCCTTTTCATTATCTTCACGACTTTTGCCGCCACCTCAATTCTTGCAGCATTAACTGCGATTTTCTTGGCACTGCAAACCTTAAGCATTCTCTCGATGTTTTTCGTACCTCCAAAGAAGACAATGTCGTAACTATCTTTTTTAAGAAACTCGTAACCGTCTGAGAGAACAAGCTCAACGTTATCATACTTTGAAAGTCTGCTTTTCGCTTTGTTTAAGGCCTCCTCGTCTATATCTACGGCGTAAACCTTCTTTACGAAGGGGGCGAAGAAATCGGAAACGCTACCGCTTCCGCACCCTATGTCTACGAACACTTCGTCTCTTTCCGGCTTGAGTTTTGCGAACAGAATTCCGATTATTTCAGGCTTTGTAGCCTTCATTTTACTCACCGAGTGCTTCTATCGGGAGAACTTTGGAAACTTTCGGTATCTCCTTGATTTCCAAATTGACTGGGAACTTAGAAGCTTCCCTTTTAACAACTTCGAGCATCTCCCTGCTACAAATCAGCATGACAGTGTGACCCTCCAACGCTCTCAGGATGGATCTTTCGAGGACGGCTGACGTTATATCAACTTCAATACCATCCATCGCAGCCTTTTCCTTTGCTTTAATTCCCATCGCCGCCACGAAATCCGCATCTATCTTAGGGATTTCGGAGTTATGAGGAACGACAATAAGTTTGCCTGTGCTGAAAGTCCTTATTCCGAGCTTCAACGCTAGAGCAATGTCGGGTTCATCCCCTTCGAAGACGATTTTACCATCATCCATGAAGATAAACTTATCTCCCACTTTCCTTGCTAAATCAAAATCGTGGGTGGATATTATCAGGCCTTTCCCTCTCTTCTTCAGCATTCTAACTATCTCCACTATGGACTTGAATCCGATAGCATCCACACCAGCGGCCGGCTCGTCCATTATCACGTAATCGGGATCCATTGCTATCACGGAAGCGATTGAGAGTCTTTTCTTTTCACCACCGCTTAGTTGACTGCAAAGTCTCTTTTCGTATCCTTTAAGACCAACTGATTCGAGAGCTTCTTTAACGATATCATCTAGCCTTTCAGCACCGAGGTTAGCGGGACCGAATGCAACTTCCTGCCAGACCGTGGGTGCTATAATCTGATCATCCGGATTCTGGAAAACGAATGCGACTTTCTTTCTGATTTCTTTCAAGCTTTTTTTATCGTATTTTACTTCGACACCGTCGATTAGAACTTTGCCCCTTAACGGCTTCAGAAGCCCGTTAAGATGCATAAGCAGAGTCGTTTTTCCGACTCCGTTTCTACCCATTAGTATCGTGGTTTCTCCCTTTTCGGCTCTGAAATTAACACCCTTCAACACCATTTTATCGTATCCAAACCACAGATCTCTCGTCTCGATCATATGAACACCCTAAAGAAGATATCCAGCAACGAGAAGTGTAACAATGACGGCGACCACAAACATCCCCTTGTTTTTAACGTTCTGGACGGGGTAAATTCCAGAATAGCATCGACTTTCCATGGCCATATCGAACATCTCGGCTCTTCTAAGAGATTTCAAGAAGAGGGAGTATGCCAAAAGAGCTGTTGTATTTATCCATCTCTTGAATCCAAAATATCCAGAGCGAGCTTCTGCAGCCATGTGAAGGCGGAAAGCATCATCTATAAGGTGCTGAATCACTCTGTATGTCATTAGAAGGAGCTCTCTGATAAAGAATGGAAGAAATCTGAACGCCGAGACAATTTCCGGGAGGGTTGTTGTCAAAACAAGATAAATGAGGGCGGATAGAGTAGCGAACGATCTAATAAGAGTTGTTAATGCCACTTCAACACTTTTATCCGTTACTCTTAGAAGACCAAGGCTGAGAATCTCTTTTCCATCCGTTATTAGAAGAATCACGACTGTACTGGCTGCTAAAAAGAAGATGGGGATTTTTATTAATCTGAAGTAGTGTTTTCCAGCCGCGTGGACTGAGAGTGACGTGAACATTAAAAGCGATAGTATCTGAGCCTCTCTGTCGATTAGAATCAGGGGAAGTGAAAGGAAGATAAGGTAGACCTTTATTGCTCCGTCTATTACCTTCTTCGATTTGAGCTGGACACTTTCAAGTGTTTCGTGCATACTTTCCCCTGTAATATCCAAGGATGTATCCGATCACGACGGCTCCAATGGCAGCCTGAATGCTGAAGAGTAGACTTTCTATCTCACCGCTCGGTGGCTCCCAGATGGGAGAAAACCAAGGCTCATAGTTAGGATTTAGCTCCTTGATGACTTCTTCCGCTTTTTCATCTGCACCACCCCACTCCTGTGCGAATACGGGAGCGATTAGTAGCAGGATTAGAAGCAACGCCAATCTCATGCGGTAACCACCTCTTTGACATCTTCTCTGACCTGAAGCAAATACCCCATTAGGAGAACGGCGAGAATTGCTTCAATAATCGCAAGGGGTATCTGGGTTATGGCAAATACTGTCATGAACTTGGTGGTTGATATAATCACTCCGTTAATCTCCGGAGAAGCCGGAAAAGCTAAGGCAAGCTGGATTGATGTGACTACGTAAGTTATCCAATCAGATATCGCAGCGGTAACGAACACAGCTAATTTGAAATTGCTCCTTTTTAGGAGTTTGTAGAACAACCATCCGACGAACGGTCCTATAATCCCCATGGATGCCGTATTGGCTCCGAGAGTTGTTATGCCACCATGGGCGAGCAGCAGAGCTTGGTATATGAGCACTATGAAGGCTAGAAAGGCTGTAACTATGGGACCGAAAAGGACAACAGCGATTCCAGTTCCAGTGGGATGCGAACAGCTTCCCGTAACCGATGGTAGTTTCAGAGCTGATAGAATAAATACAAATCCGGCGGCGACCGCAATCAGAGACTTTGATCTCGGATCCTCGTTGATTTTCTTTTTAATCTTCCAAGCTCCGTAAGCTACGATGGGCAAAGAAAAGGCATACCACACGGCACACCATTCTGGAGGAAGAAAACCCTCCATTATGTGCATTCAAATCACCTTTCTTCAGATGGCAAAAACAATATAAAAATTTTTTGATTTGAGTTCAAATGTTGTTGATTTCGCAGGATAGTGCCCATGATAATGATAACGATTATCTATATATAATGAAAAAGTTTATCATCTGTGATGTCTACGTAGACATATGATAAAGATATCAAAGGAAATTCTGAACGAGAAAAAAGTCTTATCAGCACTTATTCTTCTCACAGCTCTAAATATGGCCGATTTGATCACAACTCTGATCGGTCTAAGGATATACGAAGAACTTAACATCATCATAAAATACCTATACGAGATTTCTCCCGCACTCATGATCTTTTACAAGCTTCTTCTTCCCGTAGTTCCTTTTGTTTACTTGTTCTATCATCTTAATAAAGAAAAGAAAAGCTTGGTTGAGACTGCGGTGGCGAATTCCGTTTACTTTGGAATTCTCCTCGTAACTGGTGTGTATATTTTCGTGGTTTTGCATAATATCTTTCTTCTAGTCATCTAAGCAAAGATGTGCAGAATAAAAATGTATGTGAGAATATCCGGCTAGCGTATTATAGGCTAATGCGCCATCGTATCCGTCTTTGATACCTTTCCCGTCTACCTTAAACGCAAACTTTACATCTTCATCAGCTATGGCGTAGCTGTAATGGAATTCGTGTCCTTTAAATTTACCGGTAAAGAAGGGATTCTTTGAAATTACTTCACCGTTAATATAACCCAAAGCTTGCAACTTTTTCGTAAATATTACGTCTACGTCTATAACGCCAGCCATTTTTTTTGTACCCTCATCAATCTCGATTTTTCTTGCTAAAAGCATCATACCTCCGCATTCCGCATAAATTGGTTTTTCATCCAAGGCTTCTTTTCTTATAAATTTTGCGAAGTTGCTCAAATCGTAAAGCTCTGGATAACCTCCGCCGATATAATACGCATCGCATTCCACAGTTTCACCCTTAAGCGGAGAAAAGAATTTTAAGTCACCGAAATTGGACAAAATTTCAAGATTATCTCGATAATAGAAGGCGAAAGCCTCATCAAATGGAATACCGATTACTTTTTTCTTTGCTTTGGCAAATTTTGGCTTGAGTTCCTCTGTAATTTCGCGATTGATTCCGGAGACCTCGAGGATGCCGTCTACGTCGATGTATCTCTCACAGATTTCAGCAAGAATTTTCCAGTCCTTTTTAGATTCCATACCCAAATGCAAGCCGAGATGTCTACTTTTGATCTCTAAATCTTTAATCTTAGGTAGTATCCCAAAAACTTTGTAGCCTTTAGCCTCAAACACCCTTTTCAACTTTTCGTGAAATGCCGTTCCGCCGTTGAAGATTGCACCGACAACTTTTAGCTCTTTATCAAATTTCTTGTATCCTTCAAATAGAGCTAAAGCTGATAGGGACATTCCCCTAACATCCATCACAAGAACGACTGGCAGATTCAATATTTTTGCTACGTGGGCTGTTGAGGCAAAATCTGATAGCTTGTAACCGTCGAATAACCCCATAACACCCTCAACTATGCCAACATCTTTGCCATTCATCCATTTAGAAAACGATTCTCTTACTCCATCTTCACCCATTATAAATGCATCCAGATTAACAGCCCATTCACAGAATGAGTAATGAGTGGGATCGATGAAGTCCGGACCGACCTTGAACGGTTGCACTCTCATTCCCCTCTTCTTCAAAGCTGCCGCTATGCACATGGCAACCGTCGTCTTTCCCACACCGCTGTGAGTTCCCGCTACGACAAACGCGTGCATAACTTAATTACGGGCAAAAGATAAATATCTTATTAACCTCATATCTCTTTGAGGGCCCGTAGGGTAGCGGATATCCCAGAGGCCTTCGGAGCCTCTAACCCGGGTTCGAATCCCGGCGGGCCCGCTATCTTGTATAGATTGTCAGAATATCTCCGTCCTCAAGAACGTGATCAAGACCAACCCTTTGTCCATCAAATCTGACACTTTTGCCCCATACTTTCGCGTATCTAAAATTCTTTAAAAGATCTCTGTGAAGCTTTCTACAAACATCCTCTACTCGTGCTCCTCTTTTCAGAATCATCGGTTCATCATCAGCCTTCCCGCCGGGAGGCTTCAGGAAAACCCTGATGAAATCGAGCTTTCTGTAGATTTCTTCCATGAGCTTATCAAGATTTATCCTCTTTTCAGCTGAAATCGGAATAACACCGGGAGGGACATCTATCTCGAATAGATCTATCTTGTTCACTACGGTTATCGACGGGATATAGACACGGTTCCCCATTATCGCATCAATCAGCCTGTCGATCGTGATGTCTTCTTTGATTATGATTTCTCCGTTGTGGATTTTGTGCTCTCTCAGAATTTCCTTAATAGTCTGTTCGCTTATAGACAAATCTACAGTCGATTTTATTGTCAGCCCACCGGTAACCTTTTTCTTTATAACGATGTCTGGCGGCTTCTCGTCGAGCCTTATTCCACCTTCGTGTAGCTCCCTTCTTATTACATTCACGCTATCTAACGTAAAGACGTCCGCAACAATGAGGACTAAATCTGCTTGTCTCACGATTGAGAGGATTTCTTTGCCTCTTCCTTTCCCTTTTGAAGCTCCCTCGATCAATCCTGGAACATCAACTATCTGGATTTTCGCTCCGTTGTATCTTAGAATCCCCGGAACTGGTTTTAATGTTGTAAAATCGTAATCCCCTACTTCGCTTTTTGCATTCGTAAGTGCATTCAAGAGGGTTGATTTCCCAACCGAGGGATATCCTACGAGGACGACTGTTGCGTCCCCCTCTTTTTTTATGGAGTATTGAGATGAAGAGGATTTTTTCTTCTGTTTTTCAGCTTCTTCTTTAAGTCTTGCGAGTTTCGCCTTTAATCTACCAATATGGTGCTCCGTAGCCTTATTATAGGGTGTTTTTCTTATTTCCTCTTCAAGCCTCTTTATCTCCTGAAAGATATCCATTGTGAAATCAATCCAAATAAAGATTAAAAAATTTTACAGGTATTTCCTTGGATCCGTTATCTTCCCCTCAACCGCTGAAGCGGCGGCAGTTGCCGGAGAGGCTAGATAGATCTCCGCATTCGGGTTGCCCATTCTTCCTTTGAAGTTTCTGTTCTGCGTTGAGATGCAGACCTCGCCGTCAGCGGGAATTCCCATGTGTATACCGACGCACGGCCCGCAACCAGGAGGGAGGACTATGCCGCCGGCTTCTACGATCGTTCTGAGATATCCCATTTCTTCAGCTTTTATGAAAATTTCTCTGCTCGCTGGTCCCACAATAAGCCTGACATTCTCAGCCACCTTCCTGCCCTTTAGAATTCTTGCGGCAATCTCTATGTCGCTGAGTCTGCCGTTTGTGCATGTTCCAATAAATACCTGATCAACCTCCACCCCTTCGACATCCTCAACATCCACAACATTATCGACATTGTGAGGTGCGGCGACTTTAGGTGAAATATCCCCTACATCAAAGTATAATTCCTTTTCATATTCTGCATCTTCGTCGGGTTTGATTTCTCTGAATTTTTCTGCTCTACCTCTCTCAGCCAGATACCTTTTCGTCATTTCATCGCTCTTGAACAATCCAGCCTTTGCACCACATTCTATCACCATATTCGCCATTGTTAGTCTTTCGTCAATACACATTCCATCGGCACAATCGCCGTGGAATTCAAGAGCCTTGTATGTCGCCCCATCAACACCAAGTTTCCCGATTATGGTTAATATAACATCCTTTGCAAAAACACCCTTGCTGAGCTTTCCATTTAAATCAATGCGGAATGTTTCTGGAACTCTGAACCAATTCTTTCCAAGAACTATTGCTACCGCTATGTCTGTAGATCCCATCCCAGTCGAAAAGGCTCCCAAGGCGCCATAAGTGCATGTGTGACTGTCGGCACCGACTATAAGATCACCCGGATTGACAACCTTTTCAACCATTATTTGGTGAATTATCCCGTCACCGGGTTTATTGAAATCGGCACCAATCTCCTTTGCAAATTCTCTGATGAGTTTTTGATCGTTGCTGAGTTCCCTTCTTGGAGATGGTGTTGCATGATCTATAAAGAAGTGGGTGTTTTTTGCTGCCTTTATCTTATCCTTTGGAAATCCTAAGGATTTTATTTGACGTATCGATAGGGGTGCGGTCCCATCCTGCAGAGCAATGTGATCTATATTCGCAACGACAATGTCTCCCGCATAAGCATCTTTTCCGCTTTTTTCGGAGAAAATTTTTTCTGCTATTGTTTTACCCATGCACACTTTGAAGAAGGATCATTATTTAAAAACTTCCTAAACCACAAATTTCATAAATCTAAGAAGTCCATTCATAACAGGGAATAAGGGCCGGTAGCTCAGACTGGAAGAGCGCCGCCTTGGCATGGCGGAGGCCTGGGGTTCAAATCCCCACCGGTCCATTTTTTCTGCAATTACGACCACGACAGGCTGGGAAACGGCTTTAACGAAACTTTTTATGAACTTTGAAGCGTTATCCGTGGTTTTCTTGAGCCATTCATAGACTTGAGGATCTAAAGTTATGTGAAGCCTTTTCCTGATGCGGTTGACTGTCGGCCTTCTTCTGTCCGGACATATGTATGTCCATGGCTATTTCTGAGAATTTCAAGCTTATTAAAGCTCTTGGGAAATTGGGAAGAATTCTCCACCTCAAATTTCTTCTAAAGTCAAATATCAGAATTTTTATTGAATGTGCATACTCGTAATCCTCTCCTGTTGATTTACATTTTGCCCATAGAAGATTACAGCTCCTTTACGTGCATACGTTTCTATTTCATCTCACCAACCATACTTTACCTCTGTCTTTTAAAACATCGGGTGGAATTCCACTAAATTCACTGTTCCTACCATACTATCAACCTCAGTATCCAGATAAACGGAATGGAGACAAATGCCATGTAAACAACAATTAAAGCTTTAAGGGGTCTCCTTAAGTACAGGTAGGCAGTTAAACCTAAGAGGAATGTAG